>JAABUO010000104.1_pt1 | contig 228758 bp, 267 predicted proteins | sample 5559291 | NCBI WGS metagenome assembly JAABUO01 (sample SAMN10711878, study PRJNA513372) | rock metagenome | isolation source: Antarctica rocks | place: Antarctica: Victoria Land, Finger Mt sud
TGGATGTTGGACATGCGAGGCGCATTGCTGACGCCCGGTATGGACATGTAGACCTGCATGACGATGCATGTCTTACATTGCCGTTGTGGAGCTTGTGATAGAGTTTTATCTGATTACTCGTATGCAGGGCCCGACTTTTACGCTCTTGTGTGATAATGGTGATGACGACTAAGATCAGTTAAACCTCCACGCATTATACTTCGCAGACAGTTTGCACCAATATTACGACAGTCTAATACATGACATATATTCTCAACATTTATATTTATGTATAAGATTTAGGTTTCAAAATGCAGAGTGGCGAGTCGCTACTGAACTTACTGCATGGATCCTCCGATACTCGTACATGCAGCCAAGGAAGCTGAAGGAGTAATTGTTGTGGTCACAGTTACACTACAAATAGGGTCAGCAACGGCCCGTAGATGGATTCAGTAGCGTTGCAAAACTTACACCTCCTCCCAGATGACAGTCGTATACGCGGTGGCAATGGTGTACCTTGTCTTCGTTTTGGTCGGAGTCGGGGCTGTAATGGTGATCAGGCTGGCGGTACTGACACCGCTGTAGACCGTGATTGGAGGGGGCGTGCTTGTCGCAGATACAGTGGTGATAGCTATAGATTCATCAGCTGGAGCTCAGTAGAAGAGGCCATTGACTAGGGTTTCGTACAGACTACCGTTACCGTTGATGCAGGAGCTGTGCTTGTTGAGGTTACCGTGGTGTAATCGGATGTGTTCATGTCCGTCACAGTGACTGTTGGCGCATCTAATTGGAAAGTGTCATCAGCCTGACATTACCCTTGTTCATCCGTGGAACTTACCTGGAGCACGTTTCTGCACCAAGGCCAAGCGTTCCTTCCTCTCCTTGATGCGCTGGGTTCTGTCAAATGGCACACGCCTATCCTTGACGTGCCTCGCTTTTGCTCCAGTCTCCAATGCTTTGGCCGTGATTAGGGTAGGTGTTATAGTACATGTCGGATCCGGTTGCCTATGTTTGCTGGGCGTTACGCAAGTGGCAGTACTCGTTACTACGACTTGAGTTACATCCAAAGACCATGTAGCCTCTGTGATAGTCGCTAGGGTCTTGGTCAAGGTTGTTTTCACAGGTTTTGGTGTGCTCGTGGTCGTGGGACGGAAGACAGAAGGACTTGTGACTGTTGATGGACTCAGTATAGTGGTGGTGATGAGCGTGCTGGTGGAGGTATAGTCTGGAGATTGACTATTAGCTTTATACCGAGGTCAAATAATGCGTGAACCCACTGAAGACTGGCGTCGTTGTTGCTGACATGGTCACTACGTAGGTCAATCAGCTGCTGTTCGAACAAACAAATGTCGAACTCAGTACCAGTAGGAGTGTACTACAAATTCGTCAGAATTGCTCCCTCAGTGTTGAAAATGCGAACCATCTTACAGTAGAAGTCTGCTGCGGCCCCACCGTCAAGGAAAAGTCACGCATGTATGCAATAGGAGTTCCATTGTTATTGTTGCTCAGGATCAAGACTGACCAAGCACCAGAAACCAGGTTTGCTTTCTCGATGGGGCTTAAGATACAAAAGTTAGGTGACCGAACTCTTCGAGCAGGTGGTTAGTCGGCTTACCAAATGGATAGCTCAGGCGTATCGTCAGGCTGAAGGTTCGTATCTGAACATTGCAGTTCATTCCCACTCGGATCCACGAGGAGGTTGTTCGCAACATCTTTCGAACACCCTACGCCAGAAAACTAAGCACATGCGCAGGAGAAAGTCTAGTGACGAATACCTTCAAACCTGGAAACAAACGTGAAGGGATCTGTGGAAAGTGAGTTTTGAAAGTAAGAATCTCCACTTTGGAAATCCACTCCAAACGATAGACAAGTTTGGGACCAAGCAGTTTGCGCAAGAAGAGCGGAAACAATGGCAAATTTGCTGGCAGCAGAGAATAGAGAACCCATAGTGAGGTCTGGAAAACCAAATCTGCTGCGAGAAGCTTTGAGTTGAAGGAACTTGGATGTTAAGAACAAGTGCAAGAAAAGGGCAAGTTGGAGAAGCTAGCGAGACTCCAGGCTTATTAGAAGAGTGCAATATCAAGCCGGTAAGCTGACTTGCGGAGGATTCGCATCAGACCATGTACAATTTTTGGTGCATGCACGGTACCGCTGTCTGGAATAAACAGATCCTGATATTGGCTCCAGTACGAGGCGTAGTCAGCGGTATGAGAAAAGATGCCTTGTTACTCCGTAGACCGTAGGTCACGGATCCCTAGAGCAATCGGTCTCCACCAACACGATATACTAAGTATATAGATGTTTGATTGGGGATCGACAGATTGGTCTCTGTTCCAGATTGGGATATGAAGGGTTACCTGGCGTAGGCCTGAATGGACAACGCCAAGGTTCGACAATTAGCCATGATGGGAGCTGACGGGGAGCCGTGGGGGCGTTTACATTAGCACCCCCCAAAGCAGGAGAATTAAGCGATAGGGCTCGCTAAGGTACGACGTCGTGGTCGTGTCACCCATATCAGACCAATATCAGCTGCGGCCTTCGATCACCGAAGAACGTGTCTCAAAGTCAATTCCTTCGATGACACTTTGAGAACAATTCATGTTGCCTAACATGGAGCACTTTCACCGGTATCTTGCATGTACCACGCCCCGCCAGCCTTGTCTGCGGCTGCAGGCCTCGTGTGCACCTTGCGTACCTGCTTCAAGTTCCCGCAGCTACAGGTCCTTCCTGCAGCGGGCTGGACATTGCATTAGCAAAAAGCCTCTTAACAAGGATTATTTATATGAGAGCGTAAGCCAGCTATACCTGAACAAGCCCGGCAACGCTTGAGCAATGTTCTGCCCGCTGCAGGAAGGACTGTAGGTTACTCAAAGATCCCCGTGTAATGTTAATTTACCGATTCTGCCACCATGTGAGCACACTCGACTCGGCCCTTATGCAGGCGTGCACAGCATAGTCAACGGCGTAGTCACCTAGACTAATCTTGTGGTCCGAACAAGGACAATCCTGCGTGCTGACTCCGTAATCAGAAAAGCTCTGCCGGAGGCTGCTGTTTTATATTGATTGTCCAACGCCGCCGGCCAGCTATTATAACCTCGAGGAACTTCCATCTCCTGGCCTTTTGCCATGCCTTGTGTTGTCCCATAGCTTCTCCTTCCGAAGTACCTCATCCTGTTGGATCCTCTCGTCTAATCCTCTCTTTACGTTTCTGTTACTGCGCTTTGAAGATAGAGCTATACCTGGCACAATGCTTGTCCAACATCTCCTACCTCTCAGTCTCGCCGTTTTTGCTGGCTCTTCACTAGCTGATATACCACCTGAAAAAGTTCTATGGGGCGAGAAAGGCGCCCCAATCGCAAGCAAGGACCTGACTTCTTTGCCCGCTTCACCTGCTGAACGAGCACATGCTCGTGATACTGCTTGCAGCAACGGCCCATTGACAAGGAATTGCTGGGCCAGTGGCTACAGTGTTGCTACCGACTTCGATGCCAAGTGGCCGACGACTGGCAAAACCGTATCCGTAAGTCGCTCGGCGAAGAAAACCACCGTTTTGTGCTGATTGCCGTGCAACGATAGTATAACCTGGAAATAACAAATACAACATGCAACCCCGATGGAACCGGAGTGAAAGACTGTCTCTTAGTAAACAACCAATACCCCGGCCCCACGATAATTGCCGGTGCGTGCTGCAGATTTTCCTCGACAGTGCAACGAAGACTAATGAAGTAAATAATGCAGATTGGGGTGACACCCTATCGATAACGGTCAAAAATTCGATGCAAAACAATGGGACTGGTGTTCACTGGCATGGTATTCGACAACTTGGCTCGGTTGGAATGGATGGTACAAATGGGATCACCGAATGTATGGCACTATCCTCGATGCGGGGAGGATCTTGGGCCAAATACAAACTGACTCGCTCATCTCAGGCCCCTTGGCTCCCGGAACGTCGAAAACGTACACATTCAAGTGCACTCAATTCGGGACCACCTGGTATCACAGCCATCATTCATCGCAATATGGAGACGGCGTGTTTGGGGGAATCATCATCAACGGCCCTGCAACAGCCAATTACGACGTCGACCTCGGAACTTATCTTGTCAATGATTTCTATTACAAGACAGCAAGCCAGTTGAGCGACATTATCAACAGCAACCTTCAAAATCGTAAAGGTCCGCCTCCAGCCGATACAATCCTTATCAATGGAACGAACAAAAATGCCAACGGCGGAGGGTCATATGGAAAAGTGTCGATGACAGCAGGGAAAAAATATCTACTGAGGATCGTCAATCCTTCGTTGGACAACATGATTAGGGTTTCTCTCGACAACCATTCCTTTAGCGTAGTCACTGCTGATCTTGTTCCAATCCACCCGTACAACACCAATTGGCTGCTTTTGGGAATTGGTGATTCTCTCATGATGTATTCATTTAAGACATACTGATTTCTTTCAGGCCAACGCTACGACGTAATCATCCACGCCAACCAAACAGTCGGAAACTACTGGTTCCGCGCTGAAAACGAAGCCGCCTGTAACAGCGCCAACAACTTCTTCGGTCGAAGTATTTTCAGTTACACCGGCGCGGCCCCGGCGGACCCTACAAGCACCGGAGCGACAAGACCCTCCAACTGCAATGACGAGAGCCCCCTCGTACCATGGGTCATCAACAACGTCCCCAGTGACACATTCACCAGCCAAGTCAAAACCCTGAACGTTGATCTCGGCCCGGGAGTTTCTAGCAATGGACAGAATATCGTCGTTTGGGCTCTTAATTTTACGGCCATCGATGTCAGTTGGGAAAACCCGATATTGAGTTATGTGCTCAGTCACAACACGAGCTATCCACCTTCGGAGAACTTGATCGAGCTTAAGAACGGAGGAATCGTGCGTAACCCTTGCGATGCCTCAATGTTCTACAAATTGACACCCTATCACAGTGGACTTACTGGGTCATCCAAGAAACCGTTGGCGGCAACGTCAATATTGCCCACCCAATGCATCTTCACGGCCACGATTTCTATGTTCTAGGTATTGGGTCTGGGGGGTTCAGCAACTCCTCCGTCGGCGCTTTGAACTTCAATAATCCGACCAGGAGAGATACCGCTATGCTTCCAGCTGGCGGGTGGCTTGTGATTGCTTTCCCAACGGACAACCCGGGAGCTTGGCTCATGCATTGTCATATTGTAAGACTCTTCTTCTATATACCCTTCAGCAGCCTTTTTAGGGGCTAATTGAAATCCAGGCATGGCACATTGGTGAAGGACTCGGTGTTCAATTTCTGGAGAGCAAGGACAGCATCCCTGCCGTTCCCGCAGACTATCAGTCTACCTGCGATGCATGGAAAAGCTACTACCACGGTAACCCGCTGTATCTTCAGCAAGATTCGGGGTTGTGAGCGTGCAATCTTTTGTACAATTAGCATCATCAATCGTTAAGCGTTTCATAACCTGTAATTAGAGCGGAGTATAACCAAAAGATTTTTAATGTCCTCCAAGCCCATAGAAGATTTGGATGTAAGCTATGTCAGTGTACTTGCTGATTTAGCCAAATTCACTGTAATGGTTTTATCATTACAGGCCAACATAACCACATGGACAATCAGCTTCGAAAAGGAAAGTATAAGTCTGTTATTCCGTGTTTCAATGCTTAACAGTAGTATGGAATGGACGAACCAGCCAGACTGCCTGCTGTCTCAATATCATACCTATATGCCCCTACTTGTGAACCCCTAAGTGGAAACGATGATTCAAACAGACGACTTTCTCATCAAGCTTTGCCTGGTCGCTTGCGGATTTGCAATTCTGAGGCAGCGGCAAGAGTCTCTATGTGCGGGAATTGTAAAGTATCTGAAGGTACCAGGTGGATACATATCTTAGTCTTGCCCGAGGTTTCTGTCGTCTCTTGGCACGAAAAGAAGATACCCCAGCTCGGGCATGATGCGGCATACCGCCGAGATAATGCAGCCAAGAGGGCAACTGAAGCCGAGCACATGGCAGTCGCGTGGTGCGTCTCATGGAGCCTCAGAAAAGAGCCGGGAAGTGACTCGGACTAAAGTAGCCTATGCTCAGCTTCGAGGCTAATAGTAGCGAAAGTGAAAGATATCTTCTGTGGTCATGTTGCTTGTGATAATGCGCCTGCTGGATCAAAGGCAAGGCTGAGGCGACTCGTAAGACTTGCAGTGCAAGTACATCCTTCCCCCACTCTTTTCTGCGATGAAAGACCTCCTTCGCATTAAGCGCTTTTGCACGTTCCTACGGTGCCCGGTCAGATTCTTGAAACGCTCTGTTCACGAATAGCCTTGACTGCAACCCCCGTCTTCATAGCTTGTCTGCTTCGATCCTTCCAGCCTTACTCAGAAGAAAACGCTCTGCCGATGACGACAATGGGCGTTGGAGAGGTGGGTGCTATCATCAGTATCGCCGATGTGGCTGCCCGAGTATGCCTTCGATTAGGGCGATTCCTGAATGAAGTCAAAGATGCCGGCGAGACAAGAAGTAGTCTGCATAAGAAAGCGGCAGCGTTGCACGATATCCTTAAAGTCGTGGACGCAGCAACGAGGAAGCGAAATGTACATGTTCACACGAAGCCTATCAGCGACGACGAGGGCGGGATTCTTGTAATGCTGACTGCTGCGTTGGGCCGCTGCGAGTCAACAGTAAAGAAGTTCGAAGAGATGCTTGGAAGGCTGGGGGGCGGAGGGACAGAGCCGAATTGGCTGGGACGGGCAATACTGCAACTGAAGCTCGATGTTCGAGGTTCTGGCATAGCAAAGATAGAAAGGGATATAGAAGCAGATATCGCAGCACTACAGCTACTGTCTACCTGCTTCTTGCCGTAAGCTATTAGACGCCTATCTCTTATGCAAAGGCTGACTCAACATCCCAGCTTCATGCACGAAAAAACCCTAACAGCTCTCCACGTCGGCAACAAGAGGACCGAGCGGTACCTCGCACAGATGCAACAGGAAATCAAGCGTTACCGTGTGGTACTCGAATCATTGTCTCGGCAACCCCTTCCAGCTGAGGTCCCGCTCGTGAGGACTGAATCTTGGGATGGGACACATATCGTTGAGAACCGGGAAGTAGTGGATACTCTTGAAGACGAGGATCTTGACTTGCAGATAATGAAGGAGACTCTAGGCGTGGCACGTTCGTTGGTTGACACGATCTCCACACGTGGAAGTGTTATAGGACAGACAAGCTCTGGCGGTACGACGCATAGAGGGAGCACCTACGGAGAGGCCCATGGAAATCTCTGCAGTGACAGTGGCGAAACAATAACCGAGGACGGCCCTTGGAGTGGAAGACTATCGACGGAGACTGGAGGGGTCCTCCTACCTGGATATATGACCGATGCCACCCCAGAAGATTGTCAAACTGCGCCGATGGTGCGAGCGATGAATGATCAAGCGAATGATGAACTGCATCGCAGCCTAACGGCTCGACTGCTTTCCCCTCTAGAACTGATGACAGAATTATTGGAAGAATACGTACTACAAGCCAAACGAGACTTACGCGCCTGCCGTTACGGCGAAGCCAAATCTTACCTGATCAAGGCGACTGAGCAGGGAGAAGCGCGAGAAGCAGCCTATAACTGGCAATTCGATGAGAAGCTGGAGATTAAAACCAGCCTAGCAGCAGCATACATCGGGCTCGAGGAATTCGACTTAGCCGAGCGTACACTTCGCTCGCTGCTCCCTTTGGCAGCGGACAAGCCGCTGAATCTTGGCGAAATACACTATTCCATAGCGAATCTGCACCGGACCAGATACTGCCAGATCAAAGACGTTGCAGTTTTGGATCGACTGGAACAATCTGCACGATCCTCTTACTTGTTTGCGTTGAATTCCCCTATTATTCCAAAGCCGTTTCTTACGCATTCAGCGGAGATAATGATCGAGATGTCCGAGTGGAAGGGAGACCACGTCGCTGCGCGTACATTCCGGGCTCGCCATCCTATAGTCCCATCGGTTCCAACCTCTACAATCAATAATGACTCGACGTTTGAGCAACAAGCGAACCCCTCAGGCAGTGCTCCAAACGGAAGGGACCACTCTTCCGAGGCTCCATCATCAACAAGCATACCTTCGCGGCATGCAGCACAATCGCAATCTTCTATACAGGAATCACCGCGTAGAGAATCTCTGAGCTCCCCACCCACTTCCATTGGGAAAATACCTCTTCAGCCCGTAGCGTCAGTAAGTTTCCTCGCCAAAGTACGAGGAGGCGACGTTGAAATGACGAACTTTCTGCTCGAGATGGGTAGCGATGTCGAACAGACCGACGATCAGAGCGGCCTCACTCCGTTGCTGATCGCCGCAAAAAGCAAGCATACTGAAATGTGTCGCGCGCTCCTAACGAATAACCATGCGCGGGCAGACATTCACGCGAAAGACAGAGCTCGGCGGAATGTCCTACACATCGCCCTGTTCGGAAGCGGAGGAGAGGACATGATCCCGCTCCTTTTAGAGCACAACGCAGACCCTAACGTAGCAGATGAGGAGGGTAAGACACCTCTCCACTATTGTGTCGAATTCAACAAGAGGCGTGCTGCCCAGGATTTAATAAGTAAGAACGCGGAGAAGGAGACCCCTAATTTAGCAGGAGAAACGGCTCTATGTTTAGCGATCAGGAAGAGGAAGACGGAGCTGGTGGAGCTTTTTCTACGAGAGGGAGCGGTTGTTGATATAAAGAACATGCCTCGTACTTCCAAGGACATCGAATTTATCGTTGAACAACACCTGGCGCGGCGTTTGAATTCAGGTACAGAGTCCATTGTCACTAGGCAGGACTCGGCCAGCACAGTACTTTCAGGTCAAACGGACCAGACAGCGGCCTCGAGGCTCTCCCGGCGCAGTCGACTCGGCTCCCGGTTCTTCAGAAAATCATCGTTTTGTTGGACGTCAAGAGATAGCAATACGAACTTCTAAGCAGCGTTCTGTGCGGCGTTGGATCTGGGGCACTGTGAAATTTCAGCGTGGCGTTTGGAGGATTGCAGCAGTATGTTTGTAAGATATCCTGGCGTTGTAAAGGTCAGATGTACGACTCAGGGATTTACGCTTTGCGAATACTTTGGGAAGGAGAAAAACTTTCATTTCGGCTTACGTGATTTCAGCTGTATTCTAATACGAGGTGATGCAATAAAGTATTCGGAATGGCCACCGTACCGCAATTGCACTATACTCGAACATCAACAAAGATGCAAATATTTACATATAAGGGCAATAACGTCAAATACATATAGAAACGTAAAGTGATTGAAATTATAATATACATCTAATCATGAAAGTGACTGTCATCAATTTTTTTAAGATTTGATCCACTCGACGCTTCTGCAGTTAACGTGTTCGTTGAGTGACATGTTTTGATTGACCGTAGAACCCCTGCGTAAATTTAATCATCAAAATTTTGCAATCACACATAATAATCAATACTGAGTTAAATCTGATTATTAGCGACTTCAGTTATAGTCCTGAACTAAATCTTTTTAATGAATCAATAACAATCGAATACGATCGAGCGCGCATAAAGATAGATATAAAGGCCTATGTAATACATGTAAGCTACGTTGATTCTACGTTGGCCCCCTACGTTGTACGGTGGCCATTCCGAATACTTTATTGCATCACCTCGTAATTACTGGTTAATTTTACAGTACAGCTCGCTAAATAGGTATTGCGAATACGCCAATTTAAGAAACACCAGCCACCAGGAAAATTCCGTGAAGAGGTGCGCCAGTGGACGTCCTATAGACAGTTCTTCTTTACGGGCGATTCGCGCAACAGTGCCGTCGATGCCTCTCGATCGAGCCGACGTGTGGTCTAATTGAGCAACGATGGGGAGAAACGGAAAAGGAAAACGCAGAGCCGTTCAAGACGTCACAGTATCATCGTTTGGTATGGTGGCTGTAGGAGGCTCCACGGCCTCATCCATTCCATCAGTCGTGGGTTGAGTTTGGCTTCCATTCAGAGGCCAAGGCTGGAGCTCTTCCTGTCGTCGCTGCCTGTTCCAAGTGTACAAGGGTATCAATCTACCAGCACGCTGTCCCGGGATGCAGCGTCGAATTATCCATGGTAGAACATCCCTGATCTGATACTGGACATGCCTGTCGGTTGGGACGCCGAAAATGTAGTTCATCTCCTCCAACGTTGTCACCTGAACGGTCCCGGGAACAAACAACCACACCAAAAGTGCGGCCATGGCATCTAGACCGGCAAACAAACCCAGCAGTCGTGTCGGGCCTAAAGCGTGGTTCAGTTGCGGTACGGTCAAAGCTAACAGGCCCGCAAGCATGAAGTTGACGGAACAGCTGAGTGACATCCCAGCTTCTCTATTGATGAGTGGGAAGACCTCGCTCGAATACAGAAAAGGAACAACACCGGCTCCTGGAGAATAGGCTGCCGTATAGAGGACGACAAAGACCTCAACTACTGCGTGTTTAGCGGTCGCTTCCTGGAGCTTGAAGCTGAATGCAGTAGCAAGCAACAAAGGCACCATCGCCGTAAGAGACGCCAGCAGCAGGAAGCGGCGCCCTTTGCCATCGATAAACCAATACGCGATAGGAGAGAAAACCGCGTTAGAGGCAGCAAAGCCGAAGCTCAGCCACAGACTCTCCATAGGCTTGGAGCTGCCGTCACTAAGTATCGTGGTGGAAAGGAAAGCGAAGATGTTGATACCCGAGAGTTGCCTGTCATTTTATCAACATTAGAGCTCTTTTTGACGCAAAACAAAAAGATTAGATGGCGTCACTTACTGAGATGCCATGACTGTACAGGCCGCCAGACTAGCTCTGCGATTCCTCGAAACAGTAAATAGCTGCAGAAAGCGTTTCCAGTAGCTAGAACTTTTAGCCTCCTGCTCGTACATATCGTAATCGCTCCAATCTTCTAGCTGCCTCTCAATATCCGGGTTCTTTGAGAAAAGAAGAGTCTCTACCCGGAGCTGAGCGTAAATGTAGTAGAGATCTCCTGCATGGCTATTATTAACGAAGCGTATTCCGAATGCTGGATACGCACGGGCAGCTTGGAGCGACGTCTCCCGCAATCCACGAAGTACTTTGAAGGCTTCTGCGTATTTGTTCTTCTTGGCGAGCCATCGTGGCGATCGAAGAGCAAGTCAGCAAATTGTGCAGTACCATATAACATAAGAGCACTTACTCGGAACACGAGAACGCTAAACAAAGTAAAGGTATAGCGGGGATAGCACAACTAGCAATTTGCAGTCTCCAGGCAACTTTCTGCCTCCAATTATCATCAAAGACGGGGTATCCCAGGACGGCCGGTCCAGGTGGCGAGACGTTTTGGGGACCATGAAATACAAGGTTGACTGCTGAGCCAAGCAGAATTCCCACTGCTGTAAAGGTTTGCCAGGATACGAGAAGCTTACCGCGAGTGTTTGGTGGGGATACTTCGGATTCGAATATCGGCACTACAGAGGCTTTGGCTCCGTAACCGATTCCTAAGAAAAGGCGGCAAACGAACAATGTCTTCCAGCTGTATGTAAAGGCGGAGCCAATCGAGGCTGCGAAAGTGAAGAAGCTGGCAATGAAAAGAGCACCACGCCTTCCCCAAAAGTATTCGTTTAACGGATCGCTTAACCATGCACCAATCGAACTGGCGGCAAAGTAAGTAATTGCGTTGACACCTCCGAAAATCCAAAAGTTTTTGATTGTGCCTAAATCTTTGTAATCCTTTTGCAAGTCAAAGGCGTATGGCCACTGCAAATTTGCCCCGGTGATGGATGCCTGCGACCATCCTTGGACAATGGCCCCGATGCAGCAGGTCAGAAGGATTATGTTCAGTTCCTTGCTTTGCTCTTTCAGCTTTGGGTTCTCTTCTTTGCGCAACGCCTCCTTCTCGATATGACTGAGGTTACCGGAAGCTTTAAAGAGGACATCATCTTGCGCGAGCCGAGCGCCCCGGACTAGTAGCTCCTCATCTAGGACATCTTGAAGCTGGTATCGGATGTAGAAGGCATGAACGTCGTTTCTAAGGTCCTCCCTACCGCGGTAGATTAGAGGGTTGTCGACACTAGTATAACTCAAGTCAGTCTTGAGGCAGACTGCGGCGATGCTGAGACGCCGCACATTCCTAGATCATTGTTCTTCAACAAGTTCTTAAAATGTCGTCGTTTCAGTTGATGAGTGACCTAAGTTCGCGCAGATATAAGTTTTCGCTATGCGGAAATTTTCTTGAGTCGACCTATGCCATTCTATGCTTACTTGCTGGTGTACGGGAGCAGCAGCTCGTCCGTTGGCTTGTTCCATGAATGTATACGCTTGAAGCAAGCCTTCTTCAAACGAAACGAGTGATCGGATTAGCAGACGAAGATGTCAACACAGAAGGATCGCATGCTATCGACGACAAGTTGAAAGGAAGAAAGAGAACCTTGCTCTGAATTCTTGACGTTAAAAAAGGACAGAAACCAGATCCAGCCTTGTTCACGATCACGAAGATGTCAGAACTGGCTTATAAATCCCACGTGGTATTTCTCTTTCCCGACAAGTTAAGCATGCAGCCTTCAACCAATGGAAACAGAGGGACGAGGCTCTGGGTGTAATTACACTGACGAGGTTGAGTGGCACTCTGGGGCATAGGCCATCGCCTCGTTGCCTTACCATGCTCGATTGCGGGCAAGCTTCATGTTAATCCACGAGCGGTACGGAGTAAGCTGGAAGAAGACCCGAGTACGCGCCAAGCACAAGACGCACTCGTGACGGGGGAAAGCATTGGTCAGAATCGGGTAGAAGCTGTAAAACACTCAAAAGCCGGAATCTCTTCGGTGTATGGAACGTTTTACTGTTTGAATTAAAAGAAGACAGACGTAGTTTCTTGAAAGGAGTATTGTTTTCTATGCAACTTACAAGAAGACGAGAAGTCTTTACTTGTGCAACAACGATAGCTAGCATTTCGCAACAGTTTTTCGCATGAAAGACTGTAACCTGGACAACAGGATAGGCTTACCCATACGAATGGCGTTGGGATGGGGAAAGTCACGTTACTGCGGATCTTGCACCAATCAGAACAGAGACTCTAGAGAGAAGTGAGAGGATGATACTGTATCATCATGTAGGCCACGAACATGTTTAACACACGCTTATTGAGTACATCAAATGAAGTTAGTCAAAACATGTTTTAAACATGTTTATTGAAGCATGTATTAAATACAGGGGTAGCGAGTAGCGACAGGGATATATTCTTGGCTCGCTTAACTTAACGAGTGCCCTAAGGTTTTGCGGGGAAGACTTCTTCCAACTTTCAACCTCACATGCAAAGCGTGGATCACTAGTTTCTACGGAGGTACCTACCTAGGTACAATTCACTGGGCCTCGTTGTCAGACTGCTCCCCCCGCCTTCAAACGCCTGTGTCAACGCTCCAATCCGCGACAACCTAAGCATACCACTAGCCTTCACGTAACATCTCATCTACAGTACTCCGTACTATTAACCAGCCACCCCCGCAATTGCTGCCATACCCCTCCTGTCTCCAAAACTGAACACGCGCAGCGAGAACACAATAGCTCTTCTAACCAGTCTCTCATGAGCTTGCAAATTGTCAACTCTTTCTTCTCGTTGCCGTCTGGAGCCATTTTCACCGGCATCATGCTCACTCGACGCTTTCTCTCAAGCTCTCAACAACCGTCCTCTCTGGTCCGTACTCTCAGCACCTCCTCCGCTGCCTATGCCCGAACACCCTCCCTGGCAGACATCACTCCAGACGCTGCTCCTACATTCGATGCCCATCAAAAGAGGTTCCGCGACAGCGTGAAAGAAGCACAGAAAGTGAAGAAAGAGCAAGATAGTCAGTCCGTTACTGCTTCTAAATCTTCCTCTGATTCTGCTCCAGGCGGTGCTCCCACTGCTCATGAAACGAGCAATGCGAGCGCCACTGAGGCTTCCGGTAGTATTGCCCTGGGCTTACTGTCAACGCATGATGCAGGAGCGGCGCGCGATTCGGCTTACAAGCAAGAAAGCACCAAGCGAAAAGGGGCATTGTCTTCCCTGATATATGGCACGCACGAGGGTCAGCAGATGGATAAAGATATCGAGAAATCATTCTCTCAAGTCCTAGCGAGGGGGAAATATGTACACTCGATCGTCTTTCATTCGGTGAAGCCGGACAAAGTCGATGAATATGTTGAACTAGTTGGAGGGTGGTATCCGCGTATGGCTAAGCTCGAAGAAAACCATGTCAATCTAGTAGGAAGTTGGAGAACAGAAGTTGGGGATTGCGATACATTCGGTAAGCAATAGATATTGTTACCTAGGTTACATGACTACTAAACGGCGGAACAGTGCACATTTGGGAATACCAACGGTACCACGGCTACCATGCATCCCTGCACTCAATCGCTAATCACCCCGATTTCCCGGCCTTCGACAAAAAGCTCAAATCGCTCATCACCCATAAACAAACCTCGCTAATGCAGGAATTCTCGTTCTGGCCCACAACTCCGCCTCGCGAACTAGGTGGTCTTTTTGAACTCCGCTCATACACCCTGCACCCCGGCAACTTACTGGAATGGGAGACTCACTGGAGACGAGGACTCGCGGCACGACGAGAAGTTATGGAAGGAGTAGGGGCGTGGTTCGTGCAGATTGGGGATCTGAATACGGTGCATCATCTTTGGCAATTTGCCAACTTGGAGGAACGGAAGGCAAGGAGGGAGATGAGTTGGGGAGTCGAGGGGTGGGGAGACACGGTGCACAAGACTGTGCCGCTGATTCAGAAGATGAACAGCCGGATATTGATACCCATGCCATGGAGTCCAGTCAGGTAGGCGCGGCATAGCAACATATTCATGTCGGCGAGCAGAGATACAATTCGTGACGGGCCGCCGGGACGCCTGCTCCTGTCATTGCTGCTGCAAGGGAACCTGTAAAGGGTGAATGCAGGCAAGTCATATTGTTCATCGTCAATTTGATACATGTTTCAACCTTCTCGGTCCAAGCGTAATTTAACCACGGCTTCCATTATACTACAGAGTAAGAAGGATAAGGTAGATAGTATAGTTATGCTCAAGGAGCAGAGCGTACAGTAACTATCTACCTTGCCTATAAGCGGAATCGACAGATGACGGGGGATGTTCTCTCTCAGTCGCCCTTATGATATTTTATGAAAGACTTGTGCATTTACACAGCTGACTAATCGATACAAACGCGTCAGACGCCGAACCGCGTGTTATGCAGCTAAATATATATGAGTATTTCATGCAGCTGCTGTAAGGTTACCCGGTAGATACGACTTTCATCACTCAGCTACCCATTTACTGCACAGTTCTTCACCTTTGGTTCTTTCCTCAGCTATATCCCCACAATGTCGGATGGAAGGATCCTCAAGCCTGACAGGGATTACACGAAAGACGTAGACAAACAGATCCCCGAAGCTCAAGAGCTTGCCAAAGTAAATCACCCGCTCCGTCAGACGTCTTTGGGCTTCTGCTGACAGTCACGATCAAAGGATAATGTTCAGGCAGCTCTTGAGAAGCTCTCGGCGCTCGAAAAACACACACGACAAGTAAGACTGTCCTCAAACTCCGAAATCGTCAATGCCCGTCCTAAAACTTTTTTCTAGGCCTCAGATCTCGCTTCTACCTCTAGGCTTCTGGTCGGCATCGTCACAATATGCAAGGACTCTGGAGACTGGGGCCTACTAAACGAGCAAGTCCTGCTACTGTCCAAGAAGCATGGGCAGTTAAAGCAGGCTACGACGAAGATGGTGCAGGTGGTCATGGCATTCTTGGACGAAGCGCCTGATGTGAAGACAAAGCTGTCTGTAATAGAAACATTGCGGACAGTGACGGAAGGCAAGGTATGGGCGGCAACGGCGAGGACGTGGGAACACAGCTGACATAGGGTTATAGATCTTTGTCGAGGTGGAAAGAGCTCGCGTTACGCGGATTCTGTCAGATATCAAGAAGGAACAAGGTGATCTCAACGCAGCAGCTGATATTCTATGCGAATTACAGGTTGAGACTTTTGGTTCAATGGACCGGAGGGAAAAGACCGAGTTTATACTTGAGCAGGTGGCGTTATGCATCGAAAAGGAGGATTGGACACAGGCTGGAATCCTAAGTCGGAAGATCGGCACCAAGTACTTCCAACGAAAACCGAAGAGGACGCCCGAAGAGATGGAAAAGGCGACGAAGGAGCGTAAGGAGAAGGAGAGGAATCGTAGCGCGGATGATCCGCCGTTGGAAAAGGAGGACGATGTAACCGATCTGAAGTTGCGGTACTACGAGCAACAAACCACCCTAGCTAAGCACGACGACAAATATCTAGAAGCCTGCAAGCACTATCGCCAAGTCCTCGACACCGAATCCGTCGAAAACAATCCCGAACAACTACATGCCGTGAGTCGGCCTTTCTCCTCCCAAAACCAGTCTAATAACCAGTTCTTTAGGTTCTCCAAAGAGTAATTTATTACATTATCCTCTCCCCCTACGACAACGAACAATCCGACCTGCTTCACCGCATCAACTCTGATCCTCGCAATTCCCTCGTACCCCTCGAACAACAACTCCTCAAACTCTTCACCGTCCCCGAACTCATGCGCTGGCCCATCGTCGCCGAAAAGTTCGGTCCCCACCTCTGCTCCACCGATGTCTTCTCCTCCTCTTCCTCAGACAAGGCAGGCGATCCCAAAGCCCACACCCGCTGGCTCGATTTACGGAAACGCGTCATCGAGCACAACGTCCGCGTCGTCGCGAAGTACTACACTCGCATCCGCATGCCCCGCCTCACCCAACTCCTCGACCTCGACGAAGAAGAAACAGAGAGCTATATTTCCCAACTCGTTACCGCCAAAACCGTCTACGCGAAAATTGACCGCCCAGCCAGGGTCGTCAGTTTTGCAAAGACGAGAGATGCGGACGAGGTACTGAACGAGTGGAGTGGCAGCATGAAGAGTTTGCTCGGGCTGCTGGAGAGGATCGATCATTTGATTACGAAGGAGGAGATGATGGCGAGGATTGCCCCGGGTGGCGAGGGGGTAAGGGCAGGGGGGAGGGTGAATTAATGAGGAACGGGGAGTTAGCATTGGAGGGGAGGTGGCCGGAGTGGAGATTTTCCATGTGGGTAGTGTATGATACTGTCCATTTAGAACGGGAAGGAATAGATTCACAGGGTATCGAGAGCGGACACCGTCCCACATCACCTACTCTAGCCTTCCTCTCTTATTTTGCAAGTTACGACTTCCCGGTTCACGTGCCTCCTCTGTCGTGAACCTAATGACAAGCTTTTGCCGACTTCGGTCTCTTTGAAAAGCTCATCGGTCATCACCCAACCCAACCACCCCCCCGGGGCTCCTTCTAATCTCCTCTCTACCAGTACCTCCTAACCTCCTCTATCCGCCTCCACCATCTCCCTCCTCAACCCCCCTCCCTCCCTCCCTTCGTCCCTCGCTAGAACCCGTCCATAAATAAAAAAGCCACCATCTAGCTCTCAGCATTCAACGTCCAACTTTCATATCTCAACTGAACTTTTCTGATGATCTGGGTAGGATGGTTTCGTTTTGGTTGGGTAGGTAAGGGGAGGAGTGGAGGAGTGGAGGAGTGGGTAGTGAGCAGGAGGTAGGGAGTTGCTTTTTCAGGGGAAATTTGGATTAGTGGAGATGTTGAGTTGGGGTTTTGAGTGGGGTTCGAGATTTGGGGTGGGTGGAGTTGTGTTTTATGGTTTTGGCAGTTTCGATGATTCGGTTTTGCTCTTCTTTTATTTTCACTTTCTTTTTGCGGATTTTTTTCGATCAATTCTCCTCACGATCAGTCAACCGTTCATGAAAAAATCAAAGTAAGAAAGTACGAAAGACTATCCAGTAATCTTTTAAAACTCTGGCATGATTCACAAGAGACAAACACTACACCCCTTCAAAACAAGCACTCAAGTCCTTCATAAAAGAGCACGCATTATCGCTCAAGAAAACCTCGTAGCATATGTAAAACCGCTTCCACGAACACGGTTCACCGACCTCACCACCTCACCAACCCCAGCAATTCAAACCCCTCTCCCCCCCACACCAAGCCCGTCCCATCTCCCCAAATGGCAACTCGAAGAACACCTCCCCATCTCCAACGAGAATCGAACCTCGAACCAAAAAGAGGAAAGAGGAAAGAGGAAAGAGGAAATACCCTGACTCGTTCTAGTAAGTAACAGCACTATACTGTAACCACGTCAGACGGTCGATACCGTGCACTAGATTCATGATGAGTCTCTGCGCTGATGTTTTGGTATCTGGATTAGGACGAGTAATGGGATGGTTGGGTAGTTTTTGTTTCGGGGGTAGTGAGGAGTGTTTGGTCGGGAAGGGGGTAAAGTGAGTATATACTGTAGTAGTGGGTGCTTCCCTTTTTTCGGGGCAATCCGTCATCATGGCTATAACCACCAAGCTAAAGTCAGTTTCATTAACAAACTAGATATGATTCGCAAGCAGGGCATCATGCCTGTATTCGACTGAATATCGCACATGTATTTGCTAGGTAGGGTAATACCTATGAAACAACTGCTACTAAAAGCCAAAGCTTCTCTAAAGTGCATCTCTCAAATATCGTCTTTGGTCACTTTGTTTACCTCCGAGTTGACTGAAGTCCCCATCCTTCTTCCCCCTTCTTCTTAATTAACATGCATGCATTTCCCCACTTCCCACTCCTTGCCAATCGCTCTCACCACCCTTCCCCACCACACGCCTCCCGTCCCATACCATCTCCCGCAAATGAAACCTACCCATCCGTCGACCACTTCACCTCCGCCCTCTCAGCCTCATCCCAGCACGCATCACAGAACGCCAGGCCATTTTCGGAGGCTGAGGGTATCGCTGGGGTGGTGTCGCAGATGATGCATCGGGGGTTGGATGGTGGGAGATGGCGTCGCGATGTTGGCAGAGGGATTGTTCGAGTTGTTGCAGTAGGGACTGCTCGACCTCTAGCATGGTCTGTTGATGGGGAACCAAACCCAAGGCGAGACGGATGGGGAGAAGATGGGATAGATCTGTCAGATGGTCGATGATCCTTGGAAACATTGAAACGGACTCTGCGTCTTGGCGCCGGCTGACGTGGGGACGGCGGAGAGGTGAGAGAAGTTGTGGAAGACGAGGCGCTGTCTGTTGGTTGCTGGGTACCTGTCTCATCCGCTGCTACCGCCGCTGTGGACGGAGGGTGTGCCTGATGACACGGACAACCGGTGCAGCGTATCTCTGGGTCTTGTGCCTGTGGAGGAGAAGCCCGTGATGGCGGCGGAACCGCCTTTGGCTTTTTTGCTTTCTTTCCTTGTTCTGAATGCACATAGCCATACGGAAACGGATGTTCGAAAGTTCCCAAAGGCGCACTCGGATCTGGCGGGCGTACATGAACGTACTGGTCGGGTCGGAGGGGGAAGGACGGCGGTGATGGGGGGATGCTTAGAGAGGAAGGTGTGCCGGTAGAGAGGGAAGCGAAGACGGGTTGGCGGGGTCCCCAGTTGTGGTTAGGCATTGGTGCGAGAAAATCGTGGATCAGGATTGGGGATATCGATGAGGATGAACCTGTCGACTATTGAGAGAGGTAGTGAAAGGAAAGGAAAGGAAGCGAGAGTTGGAGAGGTGGAGACTGTGGAGAAGGTGGGGAAGTTGATGGGAGTGAATGGGAAGACCCGAATCATGTTGTGGAAGTCACCTGTGAGCATTTGAAATGTAAATAATGTGACTTGATCTGTAGTCACTTGAATGAGCCAAACTAGAAGCTATTTGGGTATCATTGCGTCCGAGTTTTTGATCTTAGAGCTTCAGATCCAAGGACTGATAAGCCGGAGTAACAACCGCGACTCTGATATCCAAGGACTTCGAACTTTCGAGCGATCGATCCTGGACGTTGAACTGATGGACATTTAGAAGCTTGGATATTGACAGCCAGGGATGAAATCTACTCATAGCTTAAGGCGCCAATTGGCAGATTCGACAATATAGTAAGTTTCACTATGATGACATAACATAGGATCCAATGACGAAGGAATGATGTCGGAACAATTATGGAGGTCTAAGAATAGTAAGATGTATGAAAGTCTTCAAATACTGAACTGCAAGGGAGAAGTAATCCGTTGATTGCAAGAACTCGATACATATTTGCATCGGATGATGGCCATATACTTGAGCGGAAGGATACCGAGGCTGGCGAAACCCATATTGCATGTTTGGATGGCTTCATAGCTGCCTAGGTTTATTCTTACACCAGAAAGTCGTCTTCAGTGACTTTTTTCTTCGGCTTCACCGTCCTCCCCTTCTTAGTCCGCTTCTCAAATCTTGCTTTGGGCCCCTTATACTTGACATCCTCGGTCCCGTCCGCTCCTGCCTCAAGCTTATACTCATTCTTCCCGCTCGCCTTCTTTAGGCCCAGTCGGATGTTTCTGTAGATCCTTGTTTTGGCCCCAAGAGCCCACAAGTCCCCCCAATTAGATTTTCGGGCATCCCGATAGGCCTGTTTCCCGAAAGACTTGGGGACGGTCCACCGCTCGATGCGCCCGGCTGGTGTACATAGATCGAGGGTAACATGGCCACGGCGCTTCAACGGGGGGAGAATGGATCGCGGGAGACTTAGCGTGTGGAGAGGTGTTTCAGGTTCGAACATTTCAGACTCAAGTATTTCAGCTTCATGTTCTTCAGCTTCTGGAGCAGCTGAAAGACCTTCTGACTGATCGTGGCGACCCCAGAATTTGTCTCCTCCATATCCAGCAAAGGCAGCATCAGTGGCAGGCTGTCCTTGCACGATGTTGTGGACCTTTCGTTGATCTACTCCGCGTTGAACGGCCAAATAGCTGAACTTGATATCTTCATGATTTCTGTCCTTTATAGCTAGAATGCGTTGTAGATAAGGGGGGCGGACATAGCGCTGCGAGAAGTGACAGTAGTCCTTTCTCCCCTTGGTCTCGCCAGATGTGGGATACATGGGACATTGGAAGTGATTCGTACATGGAGCAATGATCATGCCGCTCTCTTTTGGCCTGTAACGCCCTCCGAAGGGTTCCTGGATCTGATTTTCGACTTGGAGAGATTCCGGAGATGCGATATGGTACTTCAGCAAGGCTTCACGAGCACCAGCGATCAACTCGAACCCTCGAGGTACACCTTTCTCAATAAGAACAAGCACACCCCCATTTGGGTTCAGTAAAGACCAAAAGTTCTGGACCTGGTTCTTCCTCGTATAGTCTTCTTTCAAAGTCCACAAAGTATTAGGTGCTACGATGATATCATACTGTTTCCGCGGCTGAGCTGTGTTCTTGTCGCCAAGTGAAGGGTGATCTTTATTAGGGTTGTAGTCAGGCAGTCGGGGTAAGAAGGTAGTATCGTCCAACAGCCTGCTAGCACGGTTTCGCAGTACGGGAGATCCCGTCACAACTGTTGCTTTCCCAAGAGGAGCAGGCTTACCGGGCGGCACTCCATCAGGATGCATGAGTTCCCACTCAGTGCGCAGAATCTCTCGCCACGCCTGAATACCAGCGCCTCCTGCCCCTGCATCCAAGATAAGAGGACCGCCTTTCTTAGCCAGGAGATCGCGAATCCATTCCGGACCCAAACGCTTTCTTGTTTCGACCAAAGTACTCATTACCATAACATACGCCCCAGGCATAATGGCAGCCATAAATACATTGCCTTCCATTTCACCCATCTTGGACTGTGATGCCTCGAGTGCGATCGGAGCCTGTGTCTTTTTGAGCTTTGACATTGGAGTAGCAGTAGAATTTGGCAGAGCGGGTCCCCCAAAGATTTTTTGTGCTACTTCTGTAAGATGTTTGTTATTCGCCGCGGCGAGTAATGAGGTGATGGGTCCAACGACAGTATCGTGTGGCAAATGAAGGGTGGCAGGGGATGTTCTGGATCTTGCAGCGGCAGTAGAAGGATGCGTTCTTAAAGCGTCACCCGTCTGGTACGAGCCGTCCTCCCTATCAATCTCATCGAAATCGGGTTCTTCTTCACTTATCTCTTCTTGGTCAACATCTTCTTGAGCTTCGTCCACAACATAGTCTTCCTCGATAGTTGAAGCTTCTTGTCCATCTCCCCTACCAAGTTCTGCATTTTGTGCCGCAGCGATATCCCGAAAGAGAGCGTATCTAGCCTTGAATTCGTCCCCTTCAACTTCGGCAAAAGTGTCCGGCTCATTAGTATCTGAGAGTTCAGCTTCTCCAGAAGGTTCTACCCTTTCTATATTGTATTCAACCTCCTCGAGATCACCATCTGCATTCTCCCTTAGAAGTGTATTCCCAGATGGCTCGTCCTCTTCAAAACCCTCTTCTTCCAAGTCCTGCAGGAGTTTCACGTCTTCAGGCCTCGTAGCTCTCAAAGGCGAACCATACAGTCTCTCGTAGATGATATACTCCTGAGGCGAAAGAAAATCTGGGGGCAAGGTCTCCCCAAAATTTTGACGTGCCTGCCGCACCATTGCTTCCATCTGCGCTGGCGTTTTAGGAAGTTGGCCATCCTCATGCTCCCCAGTAGCTTCATTCGCCAATTGCCTGACCTTTGCCGACGTAAATGGCCTTGCTTGTGATCTTGATGTAATTTTTGGACGGGACCATACTACGTATCGCGGACTAGAAGATTTCGCTGTGGAGCAAAAGCCATTCCTGAACAAGAAGAGGAGCTGGGATGAACATGCAGTACAAATCTGCTGTGTAGGCCGGAAGGCTGACATACTCGAGAGAACAGGCTTTGTTAAACAATTTAGACGAGTTAAGGACGTTGCTGGCCACGGGCTAACGCTCGGGTCTGATATTGAAGACTAGCGTCCCCAGAAAGATCAGTCTGTCACGGAAACCTCACAGATTCCAACCCTACTCACAATCTATTCTTTGTGTCTCCACGCCAAAGATTCTACTTTAATTATGGCCACGAAGGCACCAAGACTACGCTGTCTCTACGCACCTCCTATCGCCCAACCCCGACCATCCCACCGCTCTTCCCGCGCCTTCGCCACCGTAGCCCCCTCCCCCACCGAATCCAACCAAACTTCCCCCCGCCGCCAAACCACCTTCAGCGACCGCCTCAACTCTGGTCCCTCTCTCGACGAATTCGTGACCGGTTCACCTTCTCTCGAACCTCCCGCTCCACCGTCCTCTGAATTCTCCACGCCCCCAATCACATCACCTCCCCTACGCACCGCCCTTATCGGGCCTCCAGGCCGTCAAAAAACAATCACCCGCCTTCCCACATGGCTACAGACCCCAATACCAAATAATGAGAACTACAAGAAAATAAAATCAGACCTGCGCGGGCTGAACCTGCACACCGTCTGCGAAGAAGCCCGCTGCCCCAACATTTCCGACTGCTGGGGCGGTAGCTCTGGCAAATCCGCCGCCACGGCTACGATCATGCTCATGGGCGACACATGCACCAGGGGTTGTCGGTTCTGCTCTGTTAAAACCAGCAAAGCGCCCCCGCCACTAGACCCACATGAGCCGGAGCACACAGCAGAGGCGCTACGGCGTTGGGGGCTGGGATATGTGGTCCTCACGTCTGTCGACAGGGATGATTTGGCAGATGGCGGGGCGTGGCATTTTGCGGAGACGGTGCGGAAGATTAAGAGCAAGGCGCCTGGGATGCTGGTGGAGGCATTGACAGGAGATTATGCTGGCGATCTCGAGATGGTAGATTTGGTCGCGCAGAGCGGGCTGGACGTGTACGCGCACAACGTCGAAACAGTGGAGGCGCTGACGCCAATGGTGCGGGATCGCCGAGCGACATTCCGGCAAAGCTTGCGCGTGCTCGAGCAGGCGAAGAAGGGCAGGGAGGACATGATCACCAAAACAAGCATCATGCTCGGCCTGGGCGAAACCGAAGCCCAGCTCTGGGAAACCCTGCGTGAACTCCGCACCGTCGACGTCGACGTCGTGACATTCGGGCAATATATGCGCCCCACCAAACGGCACATGCAGGTGCACGAATACGTCACGCCTGAGGTGTTTGGGCTGTGGCGGCAGAGAGCGCTGGATATGGGGTTCTTGTACTGCGCTAGTGGGCCGTTGGTCAGGAGTTCTTACAAAGCTGGGGAGGCGTTTATTGAGAATGTGCTGAAGAAGAGGGCGGGGAAGAGGGAGACTGTAATGGCGGAGGCGGCGGGTGAGGTTGGCCGAAGGACATCTATATGATCAGGGGACTTCTGGGAGGCATTTAACATGGTCTTCATTGAGGGCATAGATCTCGGCGTTAGGAGCTTGGTTTCCATCCTCGAAGATGTAGAGGGGAACCCGTACATATCTTTATAAATGATCCCTCATCTGCAGCGACAAGCATAATCAAAACCAGATAATGAAGGCTTAGATGGATTATCAACTATACTCCTAAATAATCGTACGACGTCCGCCCTCATCAGCTACATAAATCAACCAGGTAACATGTATACAACCTCGTGATATCTCACCTCTTCTCCCCTTTTAGGCCTTCCGAGATCAAGTGTAGGAAAGGGCATAATAGCAATTAATTAAAGCTGAACACCGCGTACAAGCACTTTGAGCGAGTGTTGGGGTATAGTGATACCTCTTTCCATCTCTCTTTTCTCTCCACAATCCAACCCACACTTCATTAAACGATCGCCCGAGCGAACTGCCAACCCTGAAAGGTCTCATCCGGTCTCTCAGATCTCGGTAATGTATTCATCCTTCACCACTCTCCGCTGGCTCTCGTTGTCAATAAAGCTGCCCCTATTGTGCACCGTCTTCTTCCTGCCCATAAAGTTCCTTCCCCCGCCGCTCTTCCGCGGCTTGGAGTGTCCGCTGTTACCAGACGTAGCACCACCGATGCAGAAGAGCACGGTTGAGAGGAACAGGCAGGCGACGGCGGCCCACATGAAGCCGAAGTTGTAGCGGCCCAATGAGGCATTCTTGCCGAGAGAACGGAAATTGTTTCGGCCCATGACGTAGGCGGCTGTCATCAGCGCTGCGGTGAGGGTCTGAAAGAAGAGAGCCACGAGGCAGAGAGCGCCGGACAGGTAGGAGCCGATGCGGGAGCAGAGGGCTAGAAGGCCGAGGAAGAGAGCACAGACGGCGAAGAAGAGGCCGATGAGGACAAAGGCGAACATGAATCGGGTGAGGTAGAAATATTTGTGCGTCCTGCCATGGCTATCAGCATACATTCACTCAACTGAACTGCGAAATGTAAGTCCTACCCAATAAACTGCGGAGGTACATTCTTCTCCGACCCAAAATTCCTTGGTGGATCGAAAGGATACGCAGCGTGCACAGCCGGACACGCGTCACGGCCATTGTTGACACTGCAAGAGTTCCAGAAGGTCCACCGTGTGAGGGGGGCAGCTCCGGGAATCCCTGAGGTGTCGGCTTCGAGGAAGTAGTATTGGTTTGTGGGGTTGGTGCCAACAGCGCCGCCTAAAAGAGTAAGGAGCATTAGGAGGACGGCGCCCGCGATGAGGAATAGGGACGCAAAGCCCAGGAAGGGTCCTGGATTTGGTTAGCAAGGGCTTTGCCGGCTTTATTCGCCAACCGGGGGGTTTGATTGCTCACGTGGATTCATGTCGAGAGTGTTGTGTATTGTTTACAGGTTCTCTGTTGACGAGTTAGATTGTTGCCATTGAGTGTCGTGAAGGAGGTGATAAAGGTGAAACATACCAAGCACCAGAACAAGAAACTTCGGCAGAAGGACAGATGGAAGAAAAGGAAGGTGGGCGCGAGGATCCAATATGAGGGTGTTCGGGGGTTTCTGCAGAAGTCAGTGACGACTGAGAGTTTTGGTCCAACGCTAATTCTTTTAGGACTAGCATGAGCAGATTCCAAGGAACAGCAGTTGCGGTGCGATCTACGTCATCCCGTGGTAATCCGCCCATTCGATTCGATTCCACGGGCAAACGTCAATTGATATTGTACACCGTATGAGAGGGAGCAATTGAACAATTCAACAGCGACAGAGGAGTTCAGAGATCTGAAGAGATACATTCAACTAAGACATACAGACATACAGGTACTTTAGATAGACACAGGACAAATGTATGAATTGAAGAGATGTTTGTTCTCATGATTCTTCGACCTTCCCCTATGACTGCGATGATCGAGAACGCCGGCTCGCCAAGGAAGCCGACTCAAATGCATGCCAACCAACCACGTGAGCTGATACGCTTAGGGCTTCACCATTAATGACCTTAGTCTTCAATTGACCATCACCATGTCCGCAGCAGTCTGGCCACCCATCTCCCACGAGCAGCTGATCAAAGAAGAAGAAGACGCCCTGGTAGCTAACCTCTCGTTTTCTGAACTCTCACAGTAACAGAGTCCCCCATACTTAGACGTACCCTAGGCATGTGAACTCGAATGGCTCCTAAACACCCTACAAGATACTCTAGCATCACTGAAGAGCGGACTGGAAGAATGCGTTGCTTTGCTCGCACCCCAAGAACCGGGGTCAACGCTTGCTCTTTCTTCTCTGCGTTCCGAGAGTGTCAAGGGTTTTGTGACTAGGGTTGGGACACGGATTGTCAAGGGGGTAAAGCTCCCTTATGTTCTGCTTTCTATGATCTATGTTTCCCCCTCCTTCTACTTGCTACCAATCACCACTCATTTGACCTTTCTTTTATGCATGTTTATGCTCTGGACTTCCCCAACCCCACAACCCACTCCCTCCTCCTCACCCAATATAACCTCACACCCTCACCAGGACATACACCTCCGCCTCGCCACCCTCCCTCCACCCCCCCGCTCTCCCCATCCCTCCTACCCCCTCCACCTCGCCACCCCCGTCCCCTTACCTCAACTCGCTGCCCTCCTCACCCTCCTCAACCACGCCCTCGACATCATCGACATCAGCACCTGGACCGGAGACCCGCACAATGGCTCCTTCATCGTGGGCCAACTAAAGCTTTTGGCGGAGACCATCGGGGAGGCGCAGGGGACGATGGGTGGAGGAGAGGAGGGGGTGGCGGGGAAGTGGTGGGAAGAGGTCCTCGGTGAAGATGTAGGTGCAACTTCGGGATCCCAGATGCTCAACCGACTGTCTAAGAACAAACCAGACATTCTCCCATCCCCTCCCCCCCACCCTCTCCTTCCACCTCTCCATCTCCTCCGCCGCCCTCGTCCTCACCCTCCGCACCCTCGCCCCCGCCACCGACGACCCCTCCTCCCTTTCCGCCTTCTCCCTCCGCCACCGTCTCGGCCTCGCGCCCAAATTGCCCGAGCACGACGAGAGTAACGTATTATTCCCCCTTTTCCTCTTCCCCCATTCGACCACCATCCCCACAACCGTATGTTCCCCATTCGCGTATAAACCAACTGACCCCCCACCCCCCAGCAAACCTTCCACTACCACAATTCCGAGGTTCGCGTCCGGGAGAAAGTCAGAGTGGAGTCTCAGGATCCGAGCCTGATAGCTGTGATGGCTAAGCTAAGCGCGTTGGGGCATGGGGTGGCGGTTTGGCGGAGGGCGCTTGGGGTTGTGATGGGCGTGGAGGGAGAGGGGGAAGGCGAAGGGTAGATTGTAGGGGTGGGAGTGATGGGCTTGTGCGTTGGCGGATTTCACATTCAATCTACACCCGGCGGTCGCACAATGTCGAGGTTCCTGCCATGCAGGCAGTGTATGTTCGAAATCTGAGAATAACAAAAAATCGATGGAACAATATTAGAAAATATTGTCTGCTATATTCTTGTTCGATCCGACATCACCCCCCAACCCCTAACCCCCCAAAACCCAATCCCCCCACTCCCGCCACAAATTACGTCCCCCCACCCTTCCCCATCTCAACCTCCCCCAGCACATCCACCCCACTACCCTCAGCACCCATAACCGCATCAAACCCCCCAAACCCTTCCTCAACCACCCACCTCGCTCCCCCGGCCCCCATCAAAACCTCACAGCTCCACCCCAGAACCAACAACCCCGGCGGCCGACTCCCCTCCTGCTCCACCGCCTCACACACATGCGCAAGGGTACTTCGGATGACCCGCTGATCGGGGCAGGAAGCGCGTTCGAGGACGGCGCAGGGGGTTGAGAGCGGCCAGGGGGGGTTGCTTATTGAGGAGGGGTTGGAGGGATCAGTGGGGGTTCCGGTAAGGGAGGTGATGAGAGAGGTGAGACGGTGTAGGGACATGAGGAAGATGACGGTTTGGGTGGGGATGTATGGGGGAGGTGAGGGCGCGGCGCCTTTGCGGCCGGTGCCGGTGCAGATAAGCACTTGGTCGCTTACACTCCGGTGTGTGGCTGGGATTGCTGCAAACAGCGGCGCACTCAACGCGCTTGTGATCCCTGGAAGCACGATCGGCGTGAACCCCTTCTCCCTGAAAAATGCAAACTCCTCGGCTCCACGGCCGTAGATGTAGGGATCCCCTTGTTTCAGGCGCAGAACAGTGAGGCCTTTTCTTAAGGCTTCAAGACCGAGCGTCAGAAGTTCTTCTTGTGCTGCTTCGGCGTTGCCGGGGAATTTGCGGGCAATATGTACGGGTGTTCTACGCGGGATGAGATCGAGGACAGGTGCGGGGACGAGTTTGTCTGCTAAAATGACGTCGGCGCTTTGGATGGCGCGGTGGGTGGCAAGGGTTAAGAGGGAAGGGGAACCGGGCCCGGAGCCTGCAAGAATGATTTTCGGTGGCAGACGAGAGCGGGCGTCGAGGGCTGTGGCGTCCAGGGGAGCTGTTGTGGTGGCGCTGATGGTTGAGGAGGTATAAGACTGGAGAATGGTGTCGATATCAGCGTCTGTGATCGAGGCGAGGCGGCGGAGGGACCAATATTCGCAAATTTGCGAGAGCCAGCGCATACGGCGGGTTTTGGCTGCGTTCAAATCAGAGTCAGTGACCAATTGGTTGAAAGTGGACTTTTGGGCTGTGGTGTCATCGTCTTCGCCTTCGACGCTCAGGTCGTCGAGGGCTTGGACTCGGTGGTCTTCTTCCCAGATACGCCGCCGGATGGTACCTAAGCGTTCAATTGCGAAGCCTAGATTTGGTGGGAGAGATGAAGCGATTTCTCGTCTAATGCGTGATGCAAGCTTGCAGCCCTTGCCAGATGTGGTAATCCCAATTTGTAGAGGCCCGTCGGAATGGGTAGACAGCAGGGTGAAAGTGCAAAGGTTTGGGGCATCGGTAACATTGACTGGTACGCGCAGGCGTCGGCATAATGATGATATATCTGTACCTACAAGAGTTAGATTGGCGGTCTTGTACAACTCTTCGGTAGCCTACTTACTCAAAGGTGACTTCCCTCCCAGTGTCACAAAGACTGCGTCCACGACGTTCCCAACTTCATCTCTTCCAAGTCTTTCAACATCCTCAGCCTCGAATGTCTTCTTGATCCACTCAACCTCACCATTCTCAACCCTCTTCATCAACACATAGTGAATCTCTGCATCTGCAGGCGCAATGATTTTAGGCTTCGCTCCAACCTCAATGCTCTTGGCGCATCTGGCACTTGCCAGAGGGTTCGAGCCAACGATCAAGTGAATATGACCAGCGGAATCTTGAGCAGTGAGCATAGGCGCAGGCATCTCTGACCGTATTCAAGTTCCTCCAATGATTGTAGCGGCTCTCAGGCAATTCAAGCAATTAGCCAATACCAGATTTTACTCCTCGAGGAACGTTGTAAGGAACTTCAAGAGACCAATATGTAAGCCTTCCTTTGAGGCAATCCGCTCTTGAGATACCGTGCTGCATTCTATTGGGTAGTGAGAATGCTGAGGCAAAATACTAACTATTGCACCGATAACGCCATTTGACAGGTCGAAGTTATCGACACTCTAATCCCTAGGCCGCGGAGATAGCAACTCTTTGGCCCGATAGGGCAGAGTACTGTAAGGATAGGTTTTTCCATGACAAGCCGAGGGCACCTTACAGGTGGTTTCAAAACTGTCCGCAATATAACCATCTACTGGAGTTTCAGTAGAGATGATTTGTACCGACGAGGCGGATTAAAAAACAGTAGACCAAGGTGAATAGCAGGATGACGGCACGTTATACCCAAGATGAATGGCTCAGCATAATCGGTGGAGCAGAAAAGAATCTGCCTCTCACTAGAACTGTATACAAGGCTGCGAAGCTTGGCACAGAAGCTTTCCCCAAATGTATAGATCATACATTGCTGAAGCTCGATGCTACGAAAGAACAGATTGAAGTGCTCTGTGAGGAGGCCATGAAGTACAATTTCAAGGTATCGCTCGAACATCCTAGCCATTCTTTATTGGAAGCTTAATGTCTTATTCGTATATCAGAGAGAGAGATGAACGGCTTCCCTAGCGTAACTCTTGATGTGCCAACTGATGCCAGTCATTAAAGAATCCTACCATTATCAGATATGAGAAGAGAAAGGCTAATTGCTTGTGCTATAGTCTGTGTGTGTACGTCTCAAATGGGTGGCCCATGCCACTTACCAACTACGTGGTAGCTCAGTTTTTGTTGCATGTGTGGTTGGCTTTCATGAAGGAACCTACTCCACAACCGAGAAAGTCCTGTGAGAGAGCCTGAAACAGCTTGTGTCAAATCTGAGCTCATAGATGGCAGTGAGGCGAAGGATGCCGTTGGAGTGGGAGCTAAAGAGCTCGACATGGTGCTAAACTATGGCCAACTCAAGGAGAAACGCTACTCTGAGGTTTACACAGACATCGCGGCTGTTCGCAGTGTTGCACCTGATCCGGTCGTTCTCAAAGTTATCTTGGAAACTTCCCAACTTTCTCGTCACGATATTGTAGCAGGCTGTAAGATTGCAGAAGCTGCAGGTGCTGATTTTGTCAAGACAAGCACCGGGTTCAACGGTCCAGGAGCTGCCGAAGAGAATGTAAGCTTGATGAGAAATGTTGTGGGTAAGAGCGTGAAAGTCAAGGCAAGTGGAGGCATCAAAACTGTGAGCGACTGCATTACCATGATGGAAGCAGGCGCCGAGAGGATTGGTTGCAGTAGCGGAACATCGATTATGGAAGAAGCCAAAAAGGTTCTCGGAGACATTACCCACAAGGTCGGAAAGTAAAGCAGACGTAGGCAAAAATCAGTGCCTGCATTGAGGATGTTCGTTGCCTCGGACAGCTTGAACCATTAGTTGTTTTCTATTGTTCACTGACCTGTGGCCCACCGTCGAGTGTCTTATTTAGAGACACGCCCATGTTCCTGGGTTACCAGGACGCGGGGGGTTGACGACAGCTTCTAACATCAGCACAAGATCCAATGGGTACGAATGCTGAGCCTTTAGATGTCCCTGCTCCATTCGTCCGCTAGAGACGTTGAGGGCGAAAGGCCCTCTTGCTGCTCGTCTTCCGTTGCGAGGAGTAATTACCCGTTTGAGTGGGGACTGCCCGTCCATGTTACTACCTTAAAGGGGCAAACACCTGGAAGAAAAATCCCGCCTACAACACTTCGATAATGATTCAGAACGACATCAAAACTGCTTCATATGCCGGTGAGCGACCATCAGATAGGCAAGTAGGAGCTGTAGTTATACTTAATCTCGTGGTATAAGAAAGTTGATGTATTCAGCATACATTTTACATTTGGCATAAGGTCCGTGCTAATTCCCATCTTTTCAACATACTTGATATGATCTGAATGCTTCCCCATCCAATTGCGGTACCAAATGTCTCCCGAAAAATGTAATAAACTCTCTTACTTGTAAACTCGGCTATTCTGCAATCCACTTCATAAGAACCTTATTCCACAACCTTCACAATCATCGAACATCTCCACTCCATCCTTTAAACATGATGGTCTAAGACTGAGCCCAAAGCTTTGGAGACAAAGGTCTCCTTCTGCAAACCTCAAATTCCATACTTACCGTACACCACGAAGATCTGCCTAATCGGGCAAAGATATGGCGGAGACTCCAATTGGTCAACCAGCGGGGAGGTTCCCTTTCCTGCTACTGCCTCTCGGTAAGTCGTATCCATTACACCAAAGGCTCGTTCTAGACCTAAGGCTGTACAAACTTGCGAGGAAACCTGCTAAAATCGCCCAAGAGATACAACGCATGATCTACAACTCTATGCTTGTCACCGGATGTACCCAACCGGGAGTACCGAGATATTCTAGATACGAATGCTCTGAAACAGAACAAGGTCAACAACGTGATGAGTTTCCTTCTGTCCAGATACTTCGGGTCTCCAAGGTTGTCAATGCCGAGGCGACTACAACTCTGTACTCTTACAACTTATTCACCGCTTTGTTTTTTGAAGGGAACGATCAACTTTGGGATGTCATGGAAAGCTTTGGAGCTACATCCGGGAATTTCAATCCGACGTTCATGAGCGAATTAGTCGACGCTGTTGGCCACATGTTTGAACCTGACACTCAGAAGCTTCCAGGGTGGCTGTTTGGCTCAAAGGACATACAAGATCGTACCCTTCAAGATACAAAAAACTGGGTAAACAACTCTTCCTACATGAGAGGAGAGTACTCGGATAACCACGATTATGGGGAAGGATTTGATTTTTCAAGGTTCATTCGCCAAATTGGTCCATCGAATGCGGCGAAAATCAAGAAGGTGCAGCTGATCTTTGGCGATCTACCCCAGAGTGCCGACCATCTCCCTTTGTACGCTGAGATATTGAAACAGCATGTGGCTGGCTTAGAGGAGTTACGCATTGGTAAGATGAGTTCAAACCTGTCCAAATGCGGAACAAAGTACACCTTCATGATCGGTGATGCTAATTCCGCATTGGGACAGCTTTTAATTCCGTCAACGAATATGATTCTCACGAGGAGCTGGAGACACGAGAAGGGCACACGCTCGATGCCGTCGAGGGTCTGTTTGCCAAACTCAGGCAGCTTTCTAAGGACCTTCCCAAACTCAAGAACATAACTTTCATTTGCTGCGAAGATACATACAACGAAATGGCACATGCGCTGGTGAAAGCAAAACATGACGAAGACGACTTTGACATTCGGACGATGTGGACTAAATTGAGGCGGGAGTACGAGCGGAAGGTCAATGGCGCAGGATTTCCTTGCAATTGCCGGCGACAGTGTTGCTTTGCGGCTACATATAAACGCTCGATGATGCCTTATCGTATCTTTTTTGGTGTCCCCTATATCGACACCTGGGACTGTGAGTGGAATAAAACGTGGCACAAAGGTATCTAACGGTATGCATACCAAGTCTTTCTCTCGAGCATGCTGCAGCAGAAATTTTCCGCTTATGCACGTATTCTGAGCTTTTCACGCTACTACCCACCACATGTATCAATCCTTCGAATCGCTTTCTTGGCGTTTGATAGAGATAGTCACAAGCAGTTGTTGCTTCGTTCTTGCTGATACCACCAACCAACCCGTTCTCCTAATAAAGCCAAACGCGTAGGGTTTGGTATGTATTGTACCGCTCGCTATCAGTTCACAAGTATCTTTTCAACGGTCCAAGACAAACGTCAGTAATTAGAGCATTCCTTCGAAAAGATACGCCGAGAACAGGTCCCATAGCTCATCCACAGCTCTTACACTCCGGCCCACGAACATCATCCACTCTACCAACCTTCTTCCCGCCTCCACCTCCACCCCCAGGTCCACCCCAACCACTCCCCCCCCCTCCACCACCCCCACCATACCTCGTAGCCCCTCTTATACCAGGCGACCTATTCCTAGTATTGAACGATGAAGCTTCAGCAGCAGCGTACGCATCAAGCTAGTGCGCTTGTTAGCAAGCCATGCTCGTTCACACTTGGTAAGACACATCCGTCTCTATACGCACAGAGAACAAAGAAGCCACGTAGAGGCCTAGGAAATCATATGTGCCATCGACGAAGTTGCGAACCCGCGCTGAGAGTGGGGGGCTGAAGGGGGAGGGGGATAATCAGTCAGGGTTCCTGTAAAGGCGGAACTGGCGGCTTACTTCTCTAGCACTTGTCCGTTGGATAGGTATGGTCTGGTAGGGGCTGACATGGTGTATTTGAGAATTGAGGCTTCTTCAAAGTTTGGTTGACGGTTGTTCAGAGTCGGAAGTGCCACGTTTGAGGCTCGGCGCTAAAAGCTTATCGTCCCGCCGTTTCTTGCCGCCTTGACCGCTTTTGGCGGAAAATCCTTGGCCGGGCTTTTCTGCCAGGGTGGCAGATATCTGATCGCGCCACACAGGTGATTTTAACTCGTGCGCGGTGGTCCATAGGTGATGATGCGGGATTCCAGTGGTTAAGCTGCCACCGCCGCCACCACGGCCATTACTACTGCTGGTGAGCAACCGGTTTACTAGGAAGCGGTTCACAGTGAAGCAACGACTTCGAAACCAGTGCTATCTCCGGCGCAGGGCAGCATGTTTAGAACGAACGCCGAGATGATGGGTGGCAATCGAGGAGGGCGAGCGCTCGGATGGAGGGTTGGAGACTGTGGAAGGGAGAGGCGGGAAAATGGGACTGGTAAGGAGGGGGGCAGAGTATGTCGGGGCTTGGGCGGAGGTGGAACTCGAGTTGAGGCTGGGACTGATGAGGATGCGTTGTTGGGGGAAAGATGCTTTTTGCCTCGCTTGAGCTGCTCACTTGGATTGCTGAAGGAAGCTGGGACTGGAGTGATGTTAGGCGATGAAGGAAGCATTGCTAGGTGTAGAGTTTTTGTATGTGCTGGAGGGGATGGTGGTCTCGGGTCTAGTTGATACTAGATGTTGGATGCTGGATAGGAGTGAGAGGGGGAGAGGTGAGAGAAGATGATAAGCGCATTTGTGTACCTATGTGGCCGTTCAAAACGCTAGCGCTCATCCAGCAAGCATTTTATCTGTCAATGGCACCATTTTCCTAATCGAAGTATCGTTGTACATACGATATGGAACTTTCAATGCAAGCAGCGTCCTTTCAATATCGTTGTATTCAACATACGAAGATTATAACAGACGTTATGACTTTGATAATTGGTCCTGTATGGCTACCGAAGTTCTACTTGCATCAATTCAGAAATTTGGGAGAGATTTTTCCAGATAGATATCTAATTATGAATTCGCCATCACCCAACTCTTCTGTATCGCAATTAGACGCTGAAGAGCAGTGCACGAAATCAACGCTTATATAATTGAAAGCTGTGGAAAAAAATTGCTCGAAGAGGAACTGGTGACACGAAATGACGTGATTGGGATTCCGTGCTCTGAATGACTAGAATTGGCCACTCCTGTCTGATTGTTCACCATTTCTCACGGACTGCTATAAGAGATGGCGCGATTTGGGTTTGAGACGAAGTCCCGGTGGTTCTCCACAGAGAGCGATGCCATTCACTCATATGTACAGATTTCTGTTTGTCCTCATTCGTCTTACTGCTCTCCAACAGCTTGCCTCCGTAGTTTCTTAAGGGTTCCCCATGCACTATAAGTTCTTCAGGTTAGCCTTTTCGATTTCAAGGCGATTAGAACATAAAAGGTGTGAAGTAGAAATCCCCGAAAATAGTCTCACCACTTTTCTAAAATGAAGACCATAGTAGGAAAGATCAAACTGGAAGTACTACTTACATAGGCGCCCCGTCTTTCTCTAACACGAATGTGCCTTCTTGAAACTTGTTCCTGGCTTCCATATAAATTGGGATTTTCCCCAACAGATAAATTACATCCTCCGGCAGTAATTGAGCCAGCTCAGGATGTGAGTGCACATTCCAAGGGCAGATTTGAATTTCAATAGTGCTTGAGTAGCTCGTAATAGTAGCTATGGCTCTAAAGGGCTCAGATCGAGGGATTCCGGCAATAGTTACTATTCCTTCACATATGCACGCGAAGATGTCGTATTTGGGAAGACGAGCGCCTTCCAATTCGAAGAATGCAGCTAGATGGGCGTTGGGAATATCGACGAAAGAAGTGTAGGCTGTGCTGTTTATGCTAATGGGGTAGGAAGAGAAGGGAGACTTCGGGATTGGGGGCGATAGAGCCGTCCCCGAGGTTAGCTCCAGCACGGTGGAAACTCGTGTCGGAATTGGTAGGGATACTGATGACGAAGAAATGTCTAGCAAAGGACCAAGTGTTATGGAGTTCACTATTGCAGCGCTTTCATTCATCCCGAGCTGCTCAGGTGTTGATCTCTGGAAGATAATGGCACCGACCCTCTTCGGCCCTGCGCCTGAGTTCCAATACATACGGAGTTCAAGGGCTCTGAACTCTGTCACGCCCATATGAGTAAGCCCCTCCTGCAAACCCCACATTGCATAGTTGATCTGGAGTCTCGGGTCGGGCTCCACCGTGATAGCGACGTCTTTGTAGCCTGGATATGACCAACTTCCTCCACGGAAATGATCGGTAAAGGGGTACTTAGACAGGGAAAGTAGAGCTCTTAATATGTTCATGTAGACGGATTTGTCGGAGAGGTCATCGTCGCCTTCTCGTACGAGGGCTGAGAAGCGAGGATCGCTAGCTGCTAGACTTGTATTCGTCAATGGTAGGATGATGGCTCCAGCTGGAGGAGATGTGAGTTTGAAGTATTGGACACGTTGATTGGTGTCTGAAGAAAGAAGGTAGCGGCCGAAGATACCGTGAGTAGGCTACATAGACTTAAAACGAGTGAATGTAGCATTTTCTTAAATTGCAATGTAAAGAAATCGGATGATGAGAAAGCAAGAAGTTGCTGTGAGAGGAAACAACGGAACTCGCATATCGCTGGTAGCGATAACCAGGTATAAGAGTCGCAAGTGGGCTCTAACTTAGTCCCAGTGGATGAGTTCTTTGTACTTCTTCAAAGCTCAACCGAAATGTGGAAAGAGCTTACTACGCTTCTCTCTGCTGGGTTGGAATGCTAATTCGACGAATCATGAGGTCGAACTTCTTTACCACTACTATAGCGAACGCCCACCGCAAATCTAAGCCTCAGAGCTCCAAACATCCTGTTCGCACTATCACCAAAAGTTTCAATAGAGGTGGAGAGAGAAAGAGCCGTGGAGACGCGGTCACCACTTGGGATTCAGCCTTGGTATGTTGGTCTCGTGATCTTCCCAGAATTTCATTGTCGCTTTACTGTTCTCCTTTCAGTGGTTACCTTGAATCAAGCGAAAGGTCTCAGAACACCGCAAGATGTCTATAGCGTTGCAGCTATCTTGCGCTTGATTCGTTGACTCGATAGGATGAAAGGGTGACGTCCGACAGTAGTCATTCATACTTACTGCAGAAAGCTCTATGCTCGTCACTGCATCTTCCATACGCAGCAGAACTATGAGATTCTTTAGGAGGATATCCCAGAGCATGCAGCTGCTCTTGGGGACGATCTTCGCCTGAATCTTGGATATGGAGCTTCATTTCGGAAGTCGTAGTTTGACAGAATCCTCGGCATGTCGGCTGTCAACAATGCTTCGATGTGATTTGCCACTTCCAGCTGGGCGATTTATTCTTGGTTCGAAGGCGCGTTTGAACAGACTATTTACCTGCAATTTCTCTACCATGTTCTTGGCAAATGCGATCTTGATGCTCTCTTCGAAAATGTGGCGACTGGCGAGAGGGAGATTTGTAGTACGTGAGGTGTCCCCCAGGTCCCGGATCATCAACCTGTAGACAAGGGCACTTGTATCCAAGGGCGCTTCAGTATTATTACAGGCAGTCGTAACGACAGAACACGGAGTCGGAGGTTTCAATGGGAGACATAAAAGTAGGAGCTAGGGCAACATATCATTGCTGGCTAGGTGCTTGTCGCTATTGATATTTACTGATCATCGCGTAGTCTGTGCAGATGAAGTACTTCAACCATACCTCGCCGCCTTCGATCTCTTAAGTTCTTGCTGCCCTCCCCTCGGGATTCGACTCTCGTTTTAAACTCAAACGCTTGCTCCACATCGGTGTGATTCCGCCTCTATATTCGGCTGAGGCTCGGATCCATTTGCAGGAGCTTTTGGAGTTTTTACAAGGTTGGGGGCGAATATTGGCGGAGGGAGGACCGCACATTGGAAGTGCGTTACAAACGCTATACTATAGTTGTTAGATTAACTGGCTCCGGAGTGTGCAAGTCAGGGCCCAAAGTTTAGGAAATAGTAGGTGAGACTGACCGATACGCACCAAACTTCACGGTACCTCAGCTACTACACAGTACCGCATATGTAGTACTGCCAGCTACCACGGCTATCCTGCCGCTAGCGTTTTCGCGTTTCGCATCCTTTACCTTAGCGAAGTAATCTGGTAGGCTATAGTCGAGAATGCATGGTATATTAAATCATTACGATTCCATCACTATTTATTTCGTAACAGCGGAATTATTGCAAAACGTTATTAATAATACACGTAAAATTCAATTGAACGGTACAAGTATCGTAAACTATCATGACGTTATAGACAGCCGTACGAAGTAGGTATCTCACTGTAAATTTCTTAATTTACGGTAGATTTACGTCGAAATAAGATTTCGAAACAGTCATAAACGATTTAGTGCTTGTAGTTCTCCGCATTCTCATCTTGACCATCTACTTCTTATGCGTACTTTCACCACTACTTATGATACTGCGTATTCCGTATTCTGTGTGTGTGTGAACCTTACTTACTTGTTGATAACGTTGTCGTGAGGCGAAGCCTTGCATCTTAGAGACTCATGGAACAGTATTGATCTGGCCGCACCTTCAGGGTCCATGGGGATGTTGGCTACTACTGATAGGAGTTTCCCTAGCAGAGCTCAGCCGCACCTTCAGGATCCACGAAGATATTGGCTACTACTTATAGGGGTTTCCCGAGCAGAGCTATTGGTCCGCACCTTGAGGGTTCATGAAGATATTGACTATCATTTATAGAGGTTTCCCGAGCGAAGTTTTCTTCTTCTTCACCTTTTTATCTCTACTTACTCATGTTCTACTAGATCTTTATCTCTTTACTTTTTACCTATTTATTCATCTATCTACTAGAGCGACCGTTGCATGTGTTCATGCTCACTCTGTTGCTTCTACGAAGCTCTCTATATCGCATCTGTTTCTCTATTTCTTGACAACGTCTTTATCTATCGACTGAATAGACTGAGAAATACAACTCTTATAGTCAACTGCATTAATCATTCAATGATCATGAGTAGTAGCACAGTAGCACAGTAGCAGAAATTAGTAGATGTGTAACTCTTGTTAGATTCGAATTACACGAAAGTTTTTAATTTACTGTCTTTCTACAGTAAGATATGAAATGAACGTATAAAGCTAAATTAATCGTATTTCTTTGAAAAATTCAAGTCTACGTAATATTCAGTAACATATATTAATTCTAACTGTGTAAATTGATGATGTCTATTGAAATTAAAACGTCAATATAAATAATCGTAAAAAAAATTGACGTTTGAAAGTGATTACACGTTTCGAAATTCGGTACGTCAGGACTTAGTAAAGGGTGCATGCTCTTGAAGCTAATCTTGAACGTTCGCTATTCGTTTACTAGTAAATCATCGAATATTTACGATAATAAGCACCCATGTCTACACGCTAAGGTATGATATGGTGAGCCACACCACAATGACCTTGGGAGATTTCAACAGCTAACGCCGATAGTGGTTACATTTGCTGTGAACTGTGCGACTTTGTCCATTGCGATATGTTGCGCGACAATACTTTGCTTTCTGTTAGTCAGGCTCAACAAGGAGTTGGACCGTGGGGAGTATGTTGGAGGTGCGGTCAATGCCGAGCGCGATGGGGATTCTAGGTGAGGCGGCGAAGAAAGGTTCAGATTCCTGTACTGATGAAGAACATCCCATCGTGTATTGGATCTCATACGTAGTATTCTGGGGACCACCTGCTTGCGCTTACATATTAAGTGCGGGCGATCTGAACAAAGAGTTGGGACGTTGTTCAAGTACATGCTCACACGGGTTTGAAGGAATTTACGGTACTTTTGTATTCTCAATCAACTATATTCTATCGTTTTTGACGCGAACCTCCAAAAGTTCTGTCAAGACCTGCGATCTGAGCTTTTCGGACTTCATTTATAATCTACTGTTTTCTGGGAGAATCTAGTTCCCGCGGCCTCTACAATGTATCATGCGCATTTTAGCTGCCTGATGTTTCTTCTTCACCTGTGTGCATCTGTTTCCCCTCATCAGCACCGCCCGCTGAACTCTGCTACTACTGGTCAGCACCGTTCTCACGGACTTCACAGCGCTCTACTCACAACCGCACTCTGCGTAAGTGCCCTATACTTCTCCTCCTCTATCTCCGCCAGCCGCGACATCACCACCTTCCCTTCCGCCAACCCATACATCTCCTGGAAACACATAATCATCGGCCGCCACTTATCCGCATCGATCCGATTTGCATGCCCCTTAAGCCGCAACTCCTCCTCCACATGCACCCTTACAATCTTCACCTCAACCGCAAGAATCAACCCCTTCCGATCCGCCTGATCGCCCATCATCTCATGCACCCCAATTAGCTCCGCCTCCATCTGAACCGGACACTCTCTCACCCTCGGTGCATCCACTAGTTCCGCCCCTTGCGCCGTCAGGCCCGCGTGACAGAACTTATCCTTGACGAAGCTGTACCCGCGCTCGACTTTGCTCTCAGGGATGGTCTCGGTGCCTGTGGTGCGGGCGAGGGCATTGATAGCGGGGCCCATGGAGGAGGTGGGGAGGTTGAGCACGCATTGCTTGGTGCGGAGGAGGTTGTGGGTTGTGCAGGAGGAGGCGGAGAGGCCGAGGAGGCAGCGGTGGGAGAGCCACCAGGCGGAGGGGATGGGGGCGAGGTTGGCGGTTCGGTCCGGGTTGAGGGTGGAGATGAGGACGATGGGCGTGCCGAAGTAGAGGATTGCGGGGGAGATGGGGGTGTGCATGGTGGGCGGATATTAGGGCGAAGAAGAGCAATCTAGAGCTTAAGAAGAGGGTGAATTTGCTATTGGAGTGTGGATGGGGAGGTCATGGTTAGTCGTGGAGGGCTCTGTATATATATGTTCGCCGGGATTTTTGGGGAGCTGGGAGAAGCAAGGGGCCTCGGAGAAGCAGGATATGATCCATCATCGGTTTCTAAGCAGCGCTGCAGGAGTCACTTTCGTCCTTTAGATATGGCCAATCATGTCAGTCGTCAACATCGTGCATTTCAGCTTAGCGTCCTCCAAGTCGGCCGTTGATTGGTCAATTCCAGAGCAACGTCCTCCAAACCTGGATTGTCTATTCCGAAGCTGGTATAATCGCGTGTCAGATTGAGATAATGCATCTCCATTAGCTACTTCAAAAGTAAGGTCCGCAGAGATTTATATTTAGTACTTGAATCCCCGTCTCACCTTGTTATCTACCTGCAGACTCTAGCACCGTATGAAAGTTGAACTCGATTGTGCGTTGCTGTTGTCTGTCCTGTACTTAATTCCAGAAAAAGCGTCTTTATTGAGCAAGATCGTATGGATATCGCTCTACATCGGCGCTCAACTTTCCATGAGTACTCAAATGTCTGCACATCCCACCAGTTTCGTTACCTCCACCTCCCTTATCTCCCGCTGGCAAGCCCTCACGACTCGCTGCCCTAACTTCCACTCCGCCTTCGTCTACTGTGTTCTCACCACCCGTATTTACTGTCGTCCCACCTGCCCATCTCGGCTCGCTCGCCGTGCCAACGTCATCTTCCACGATACCGCCGCCAAGGCCGAAATGGCTGGTTTCCGGCCTTGTAAGCGGTGTAAGCCGGAAGTGGACGGGTGGCAAGTGGGTGGAGAGGTATCGGAGAGGGTGCAGAGGGTGAAGGGGATGATTAGGGATGGGATGGAAAGAGGGAGGGTGCCGGGGCTAGGGGAGCTGGCAGGCGAGGTGGGGTTGAGCCGGAGTCATTTTCTGAGAGTGTTTAAGAGGGTTGTGGGATGTACGCCAAAGGAGTGGGGAGATAGACTGGAGGAGAGGAAGGCCATCAACACAAGCCCGATCGAGGTGAGAAATAACGGAGAAGTAGAAGGATGGCTGCACGGTTCTGAGTATGATGTCTTCGATATTCAAACAAATGCTCTGGGCTTGAAGCATAGCGGAGGTTATCCCTGGTTCAGTGATGGTGTTCTCGGCGAGGATTTGGAAGGTGGATGCGGGATAGCAAATGCGGAGTCGACTGACGAACCGTGGGACTTATACTTCAACGACTTGGGCTTGCCGCTTGAGACGAGTCTGCCTTCAGAGTCAGAGCTGGATCTGCAGCTAATATCGGACATTGGTAATACTTCTCTGGGATCAGAGCTGCTATGGTCAGTCGATAATGTGGAGAAGGATTGAAATTCAAGAAAGGTACAGTTTCATGGCACTGCTTCTATATACAAGCGGTTCAACATTTGCTCAGTGTTCCCCACGTCAGATATATCAATACTCTGTCCAAAGTCTGTGAGCTTGGTCGTACAATACTTATGTTGAGCGCCTACATATCGCGTCTTTCACATCGCCTCCACCAATGGACGGCGGGGAGGTGGCCTCCAAATGTTCAAGATACAACATGAGCATCACTCGCCGAATTTGTTTGTTGATTCCCTGTTATGCACGTTATCAACCGATCGTGTCAGATGCATTGGTCATTGGCTATTGCAAGGAGTGGTCTTCCACTAGGATTATATAGTCGTATACGCTAGTGATGGCACTGACTATCCATTTTCCTGCAAGGCAGCCACCACCTCGAGATCAATAATCACAAGAAATTCTGAGCGTGTGTAAATTCCACAATCATCTTATGACTACTACCAGTAGTGAGACCTTCGTTATAAATAAAGTACTTCGAGTAAGTGCGCGCTGGAATTGACGCGGAATTGACGCGCTCCGCCGGCTTCCCGCCAATCACCCGCCATCGGTCACCCAGCTCACCCGCTAAAGCAGCCTCCGCGCAGGGGGCTAGAGCCAATGGATCTTCCATTTACTCAAGGCGATGAGCTTCAAGGTGCGTTTTTTCCCGCTCAACAACTATAGTACTCCAGCTAATCGGGATTAGAAGCGAAAGCGAGAAAAGGAGCAGCTGCCAGATGATGATGTCGATACGTCTAAACCGACTGCTGTCTTCCAGCCGACTCAAGGTCGAGCATACACCGTGAGTGTTACTTTGCCTGGCAGCGTTATATCTAAGTGGGTAGCTAGATACTTCACTTCTACCAAGGCGCTGCCCTGACTCTCATAGTGCGCAATCCCCAGAGCAAAAGACCACTTTAGCAGGCCAAATCGCCCGCGCTTTAGCTGTTTTTTGCGTAGACGAAGTAGTCGTCTTTGACGACGGCCAGTGCAATGCAAGGCCGAATATACATGATGGCGACCTTTATACGGGATACTCCGATCCAAACTATTTCCTCATGCATGTCCTTTCCTATCTAGAAACGCCTCCGAACTTGCGAAAACTCCTTTTCCCAATCCACCCAGACCTCCGAACTGCGGGGACTTTACCAAGTTTAGATATGCCGCATCATCTTCGAGCTCACGAATGGTGCCAGTATCGTGAAGGTGTCACTGTGGCAGGCCCGCAGACAGCGCAAGGATCGGAGGGGGAAAGTAAACGGATGCGGAAATCAGAACCCGATGCTGGAGCGTCTGTGGTGCTTGTTGATGCCGGTCTCCCAAATAAGATATCTATACCAGCCTCTATCCCACCCAATACCCGTGTGACCCTCAAGTTTCCTGGAAGCACAGGGTCTTCAGAGATTCATAGCAATGAACTGATAGCAGGAGCAGTGGCCCCTTCTACTCCCCGCGAGGAAGCGGGATATTACTGGGGCTATAGTGTCCGCCCGGCGTCTTCGCTCTCCAATGTCTTCACAGAGAGCCCTTATGAAGGTGGCTACGATCTTACAATCGGAACTTCCGAGCGTGGGGCTTCAATATCAACGCTCAACCATCGGCCCCCAGATGACCCACAATTACCAGAGTTCAATCATATGCTGATTGCCTTTGGGGGTGTTGCGGGTTTGGAAGTTGCCGTCAAGTTTGATGAGGAGCTGAAGGGAATGGGCGTCACGGATCCGGAATGGTTGTTTGATTATTGGGTGAACTTGTGTCCGGGCCAAGGAAGTCGAACAATCAGGACCGAGGAAGCAGTTTGGCTGGGGTTGATGGGGTTGAGGGATATTATTCTCGAGAAGGGGAAGGGAATGAAATGATATTGAAGAAAGATTCTTGCCTAAAAGCCTACAGGAAAATATAGCGGAGCAACGATACTTCCAAGCCAAAGGACCATTCGCTCGCTGCATTTGCAAACATGAAGAAACGCCCCCGGGTATACCCCTTCCTCCCAAAACGCCTGACCCACACAACCCCCACTCACGTCGCCGCAACACTCATCCTTAACTGCCTCTCCCTCTGCTGCGCCTGCAACACTAGCCTCTCGACCGCATACCCCAGCCTCTCCTTTTTCCCCTTCATCTGCTTCAGCCTCAGTGCTTCCCTACTGCTTCCCTCCCCTCCCGAAACAGCCTTCTCACCCACATTTCCGCCTATCGACGACGATCGCCCCAAGCGTCCCTCGAGTAAATCGCACCGCGCAATCAATGCTTGTTCCCTGCGCTCTAGCCGGTCGAGATGAGACTCTACGCGTGAGAGGAGGGAGTCGATTTCTGGGGTTAGGGAGGCGAGGAGGGAGGATTGGGCGGTCGAGATGGAGGTCGAGGGGAGGAGTTCGAAATGCTGGGTTGGGGTTGCGGGTCAGCGCACTTAATTCGCTTCTTTTGTGGGGGTGATGGAAGCGCATGGGAGGGAGATAGAGAGCAGCAAATGAGTGAAGAGTGCTGAAGTTTCGAAAAGGGAAGGGGAAGGGTACCCGCGTAGTCTGCAAGACCTTGGACAAGCGGGGGAAATCATTGACACCGGAATCGAGGATCGAGATGCTGGAGGAGAGGAGTTGGTTGCTGGAGCGGAGGGAGGAGACGCAGGAAGACAGGGCGTTGGCCATTGCGCTCAATCACACTTATGGAAGAACTGTAGGATTGTCGTGGTTGGTGGTGGTTATGGCTGTAAATCTTGATACCAACCCTCCGCGCGCCAAAACGACCGTATCCGCCAAAAGCGGCACCCCTTCCCGCATCTAGCGGCGTTGGATCTTTCCATTTGTGGTGCAACATCTTCACATCCCTCAACCCCCAACTCGCGCACTACACCTCTCAACCGCTCACCCATTGCCTAAAAACACACATGCCATGGGTCTCCTAGGCAAGAAGTTTCCCACGCCCGTCGGTATGCCATCACCCTTTCCCCAAGGTTTGAAGGGTTTGGTAGCTGACATGGAATAGCGGCGCCGATGGCACCTTTCTATATTGCTGGTATGGGATCTCGCTTTGTTACTTCTTCAATCTCAGTGCTGCTGGCAGCTGGGTGATGAGGGCATGATATTTCGGTGGTTTGCGCTGTGGGATGGCGCGGTGCTGGGGATGATTGTGGGATTGGGCTGACTGATGGGGGTGGTGTAGGCGTGGTGATTCTCTACGGGGTGAATTCGTTTGCAACGGTGTTGGCGAATTGTGAGTGTCCATGTTCGATCTTCCGATTGCCTTATGCAGCGTCTTCCTTTGGCATACCCCATGCACCAATTCCCACCACCAAACCCTCACTCAACTCCAATCATGCCGTCCAGCTTCCCACTCTCCCCGCGATCCCTCACTCCACTTTTATTTCCCCTTCCAATCCCACAGCCCGATACCCAGACTCCTCTAAAAAAAAACATCTACTAACGCCCTACAGCCGAGGAATACAAAAACGACCCTCGAAACCCCGCAGCCAAGACACAGAAGCCTGCGGATAAGCGATAGGATGGTTTGAGAGCACGGGAGATATGGGAGAGGATGGAGACGATGATGGGGAGTGTGGAACGGGGGTGATGAGGGCGGTAAGGATGGAAGGGTCTTGTACTGTATCGACGGCAGCAATCACCCAAAACAAAGTCGCACGCGCAACATTCATATCACATTACCAATATAGTGGTCCACTCCCGCCGCCGAACTCTATCACCTCCCTTCCTCCCTTTCTTCCTTTCTTTCTTCTCACCCCAACCATCCATCCGCCTCCATCGGTCACCAACAGCGAACCGCTCCCTCCGTTCCTCAATCATTAAGCCCCGGCGTTTCAAAACACGACAGAAGGTTTTCTTTGGTGCCGTTGCGAAGAAGGCTCAGGTCGGATTATCCTTCCCGTTCCGACACTCCTGCCTGTCGTCCCGTCTAGCATATGAACCAAGCCCAAGCCCAGACATATTTACACATCTACTAGAAAATCCAGCACACAACCGTGTTACCGTTTTTGACATCCACATACTCTAACCCCCCCCCGGATTCCTGTTCTGTCCACGTTGTACATCATCGCTGCACTCTTCCCCCTTGCCTTTTTGCCATTTCTCCATTTCTCCATTTTCCCGTTGCCTGTATCCCTCGTCTTGTCTGCTCTGCTCTGCTCTGCTCTGCTCTGCTCTGCTCTGCTCTGCTCTGCTCTGCTCTGCTCTGCTCTGCTCTGCTCTGCTCTGCTCTGCTCCCTTCTGCTCTCTTCCCTCGCATCTCCTCCACAATTCCCCCATGAAATTCAAGCGTTCGCGCCCTGACCACATCATCACCTCGTCCCTCGTCCCCCTTTCCCCTCCTCCTCCTCCTCCATCATCTCCCTCCACCTTCCCACCACGTTCCCAACCCCCCTTCTTTCCTACTTCCCTCCCATCACCTTTCCTAACCTCTTTGGAAATGGATACGCTCACTTCTTCTTTCAGAGGCCTAGGTGCTCATTTACGCTCCCTCGGAGTCATGTTGGTTCTATCCAAGGGCTGATGAGGAGATGAGATGGGAGCTTGGGGTCGTTGGGTTGAGGCTGGGGAGGAAGGGTTGGAAAGGTGGGGTAGGTGGGTGTGAGGTGAAGTGAATGCAGATGTGACGTGATGAATTGATAGATAAATATGAGATCGAGAGACGGGGCGAGAGCGTGAGAGCGGTTAAGAAATGAGCGAGGGTGTGATGGATTAAGAAGTGGGGAATGAGAAGCGGGTTGCGCAATGGAAAGATGAAAGGGGGAGTGACTTACTGCGTATGAAAAAGGGACATGGAGAATACATAAAAAAGATGGAGAAAATGGCAAGGAAAGGGGGATGTCGGTCCGGTGCACTCCATCACTCAGTGCACGAAAGAAGTCGTCAAGGTCTCCGACCATTGTCTACCCCAATCTCCTCCCCAAGCTCCCTCGTCAACCGATCCGCCACCGCCCAAAACCTCCCCCTCCCCCTCTTCCCCCCCCTCCTCGCCTCTCCAAACAACTCCCCCAACCTCACCTCCAGCTCGTTCGCTTGTTCCGCCGCCCCCCCACCACCATGCGGCCGATTCTTCCTCGTCCCCTCGCTCGACGACTCAATCAGCGACCGATCCTTCTGCCACTTGTACAGCATCGTATCCGTAATGCCCAGGTTCTGCGCGGCGCGGTAGCGGCTGATCAGCTTCGGCGAACCGTCGGCGTCGGGCTTGTAGGTGGTGGTGGAGTAGGCGATGGCGCCGAGTTTCTGCTCGCGCGTGTAGGCGATGCGCCGCCGCTTGGTGTCGGGGGTCGCGGCGTCGGGCTTGGAGGCGTCGAGCTGGTGCTGTTGGCGGTGGAGGCGGAAGGTTTCGCAGAGGCGGGCTTCACCGATGTCGGAAGCGACGGTGGGCGTGGGGGTTAGGGAGGGCGGCGCTGGGTGGGTTGAATGGGAGAGACGGGCTTGGGCCAGGACGCGGAGGGCGGGCGGCTTTGTGGTGGGGGCCGGGCGGGCTGCGCGACGGGCTGGAGTGGACATGGTGTGAGGTGGAGCCATGTTGAAGGATTTGGGGATCTAAGCGTTCAGCTGGTATATGATCCCCGGTGGGGGATGGGTCTGGGGATGAAGGAGCAGATTTGGGGATGCATGAGCAAACTGGGGGTAACTCTCCCCTCCTCGGCTATAAGATGTGGCTACTACATAAGATGATAAGAGGGGTTTGCCCACAATTGTGCCCCACTGTCGCAGATTACAGTATTTAGTGTGGGGTACTGTACTAAAGAAAACAGCAGAAATCGTATAAGACTGTCATCTTATATACCATACAGGGCGGTATCTTGTGGAACTTTGAAGAGTAGAAAAGGTGTAATCGGAGGGCATTGGAATATCCAATGCTGTTCTATTTCGTATATACAAGGTATAGCATATCGGAAGCGCATGGCAAACACGGGGGGTTATGCTCATAGACCCCATCCTCCAAAACCTCGCCAACACCACTTGACCCCTCCCTAAATCTTCTCCGTCCCCCGAACATCCACCTCCTCCGCCAAAGCCCCCTTCTCCCTTCCCCCACTCACCTCACTTCCCTCGTCACCCCCTACGACCCCGACCTGCGTCTCCCGATACCCATCCAACTCCCTCGCCTTAACCAAATTCAAATACACTGGAAAACTCCATGCGATGACAAACCCCACCAGCGGAATACACATGGCCAGGCGCGTACCCTTGCGATCGGCCACCGCGCCCAGCATAGGCGGAAAGACGGCTCCGCCGCTAACAGAGGAGACGAGGAAAGAAGCACCACGCTTGGTGTGGCGGCCGAGACCGCGCAGGGAGAGCGTGAAGATAGTCGGGAAAATGCAAGATTCGAAGAAGAGGACCAGGGATAAAGCGGCGATGCCGGCGTTGCCGACTGTGCCCATGGCCATCGAGATAAAGATGATGATGAACGACATGAAGGCCATCAGGATCCAGCGGGGCTTGACCACCTTCATGCTGGCGCCGGCGACAAAGCGGCCAATGGCGAAAAGGCCCTGTGCGATAGCGAGCTGATTGCTGCCGGTGGCAGAACTGGTGCCGGGGCGGACAAGCACGACGTAGTTGATAAAGTAGCCGGCGATGGCGACTTGGGCGCCGACATAGCAAAATTGGGCGATCACGCCCCAGAAGAGGGTGTATTGGCGGCGGAGGGGCTTGTCGATGTAGCCGGTTCGCGAGACGGTCAGTTCCGCTTGGTCGGCCATGTCGGCGTCGGTGACTTCAGGGATTGGGGCGAAGAAGAAGACGATGGCGAGAAGAAACACGAAGATTGCGATGCCCAGATAAACCCACTGGACTGAGGCGAGGGATTTCCCACCTGGGGCACCGACATCTTTAAAGATGACGTTGGCGGCCAAGACGGGCGCCACGACGGTGCCGATGGCTTGGAAGGCTTGAGCGAGATTGAGACGCATTTCACTGTATTTGGGGGGACCGCAGGTGGCGATGAAGGGGTTGGCCGAGGTTTCGAGGGTCGAGAGACCAGAACCGACAATAAACATAGAGCCACAGAAGCCACCGAAGGAGCGTTTGATGGCCGAGGGCCAGAACATCAGAGCGCCAACGCCGTAGATGCAGAGACCGGTGATGAAGGTCCAGCGGTAGCCAAAGCGGCGGACGATCCAGCCGGAGTAGGTTAGGGGACCGATGAAGTAGGCTCTGTGTACAGGGGATTCGTCAATTCATGCTAAGAGATGGGGGTGAATGGAAGGGATGAATGGAGGAGAACGGACCCAAAGTAGGCGGCTGCAAGACCGGATCCCTCGCCCTGTGAGACACCCAGCACTTCTTGGAAGTGTTTATTCAGAACGTCGAGAAGGCCATAGGCGAAACCCCAGAGGAAGAAGAGGATGGTGACTAGGCAGACGGGGACGATGGATTGGCGAGTGGTGATTTGCGAGGCGCCAGTGACCCTCTTATCGTCGACGCCTTTCCGGTTCTTTTTGCCCAGATCGAGAGCCTCAATGGCCGAAGGACGACGTTGGTTGTAGACGTCGTCGTCAACGACGGGCTCTGTTCTTTTACCGAACATGGTGAGTAGTCGACGGTCAGGCCTCTATCAATTGAGATAAGGCAATCAATCCTAGCGATGTAGAGATAAAGGAACGAACACAGATCGAACCACTTCTGCTGAACCAACGATTCACCGAATTCAACAATGACGGACGTTTGAATCTTGCAGACGGAGAAGAAGAGAGACCTGTCACGAATATAGGCTCCCTCAAGACGGTCTGTAGAAGCATTCGTTCCCTTGCAGTCTTTCATCAAGCATCGATGCAATGATAATCCGATCATTTAGCTATCTCATCACGGGGGGACCAGGTTACATGCATACCATCCCATCGCGAACAAACCAACCAGCTCTTGGCATTCAATTGTCCGCGACCTAACCCCCATTTGCACCTCGGCCAGTGACGACGGCTGTTCTTCAAGTGTGCGACTTTTACCCCACATTTTCCCCAGTCGCGATGTCCAGGACCAGCAACTGCTAGCGGTGACGCCCCCGCACACGTGACACGAGCCATAGAGCATCGAGTCATGGCGCTTTCTCTTTCTCGGCGGAATAGAGGGCGAGAGGGCTACAGTGCAATGGTGATGAAGATCGCTACCGTTGAAGCGCCTCGTCGTCAGTGCAATAACAATCCAACGCTATTCTCGATGTGGGAAAGCTGTGGAAGAGTTTTTTCTTCGTTTCCAAAGGCAACTAGCGCCATTCTGGAATTTCGCCGTTTTTGGACAACGTGCATGATATGTAGAGCCTTGCAGGAGCATCATGTTGAGTAGTCCGGATATACGCCTTGAATCATTTTCACCGACGGCTAAAAACTTTGTGGCAAGCGGTCTTTGTAAGTTTGTTGCATGTTGTTGCTTGCATAGGCCGGAGAGGAGAAAGCCACCTTCCCATAGCTTTTAACAACCTATCGATTTCACTATTGTTACATCCCTACAATGGGGAGCTCAAACCTCGAAAGAGGGCCATGGTTTCCAAAGGCTAGCTTTCAACAATGGTTGACGTGCCATGCAAGCCAAGTTCGAAGGCTTGTACACCATCTGTTCGACAAAAGAAAGGCCCGATTCCAAAAAGAGGGCTGCAGTCTATAACAGTCGAGGTTATACTACGAGAGCTAGCCTGCAGCCATGCTGTCGACTTCAACGAGAATCAGAAGAGTCTAGACTTGGTTCGATAACAACACGCAGATGACGGCCATGACCTACACGTTAACGGTTGAAACACTTGAAGGAAAAGAGAAGTTTGAGTGAAGTACAACATCTTCCCAGGTATCATTGCGGGATCCCCCAAAATACTTGGCTAGCATCGCCCGATTAGAATGTACATATCCAACCTCCCTTGATGAGCGATATTCTTCCAGATATTGGAGCGTCAGGGTCTACTCTGTTGTCCATCCAATTCTTGCAGCTTTTTTAAAGTAGACAAGGTCTAGAGCAGAAATTAGTTGAGACTATTTGTATGCTGATCCATCAATAGAAAGAAATATTTAGACGACTGGAAACCAAATTAAGCTATTTATCAGGATTACTTTGATCAATGGCCCACTGTTGTTCTCCGAAAGTCTAACGAGATGGACTCAGCATGTCCTGCGACTTTGCCGTTCTCTATTCGCTTCATCTCGCCACCATCGGGTGACTTGATGCTTTTCTTAGATCTCACTGTGCGAGGTGTTAGAAATGGTCCCAGCCAGCTGCTCACTATTCTTACTAAGTGCGAAGACTCGATGGATCATGGGACACTGTTCTGTCTCCATCCGTTCCAATTCCGAGGCTGGAGAGTCGTCCCCTTCTGGCCTGTTTCACAAAGCGGTTGTTCCGTAGTGTTCCAGAATACGTGCTTTTCCCAGTCGCGACATACGAAAGGTCTTTGATACCGCTCATCATCGCCTACAGAGCCACTACTTTTCAACGTTCAGCCGTTGCCGGAAAGAGGAGCAGATACAAAGGTCCGATCGTCGTCTCGATAGATAGCTGCTAGGACATCGAGTCACACCACACGAGTCCGTTTGACACCATATGCTTCGCCCAGAGCATTGCTATGGAGAACAGCCCAAGCCAAGTAAAAGCCGTTGTACTTGACCGCTGACATGATTTCGCATGAGCAATATCACTTCATACTAATGGCGACCTCCACCATACTAATTTTTCTTATTTGGGTTTCCGGTAGATCTTCGTCCTCTATTATCTCCTCGCCGTCCTTAGCGAGATGTCTGTCACCCGTTTCAGGCGCCTCAACGATATCGTCAACGACCCCCACACTCCCAGTCTTAAGTCTTACTCGACAGTCCGCTTGCCCTTGAAAGAACAACGCCAGCCCTAGCAGGTTCTCGATAGCTCTGTTGGTAGCCTTGAGTATGACCGCTTCCGGTGCCTTGGCTTTTACTGAAGCAGCTTTATCACCTAAAGTCTTGAGCTTTTGTCTATCGCTACCTTGCCCATCAACAAGATCGACTTTGCCCATGGCCCTCTTGTCAATCAAAGAAAGTAGTTTGCGGACGCGTTTTACGGCGGAAACAAACGGCGTTTTTGTAGAGACATAGATTACTTTGGGCGTACTTGCGCCAGCGTAAGGTGACGGGATTGGAGGACGGAGTATTGGCCGCTTTTCTATACGCGCATCTGTTGGGTCTTTTAGTACAATCATGCTTTGCTCTCCAGTAAGACCTTACTCTTTGGCAATCTACGCAGCTTGGGCGGTTTGGTTTGCTTGGCCTCGGGCTCTGTGGCCCTCGAAGGAGCCATAGTGAGGGGATGTGTTCAAGCAGTGGATTGGCCTTGTAAATCAAGATGATGGGACAGACGATTCGAAATGGTTATGAGAGCTGTATTCACGAATCACGACCAGGAAGCCGTTTGTAACCGATTTGTAAGGCTGGCTTTATATAGCTTCCCACGAAGTGTTTTCTTAAAGAATTGTTAACCACCCGCACCACAGTGCATGTTGATTGAGCCATCAGCATCCCTTATGATTAATTGGTGAATGGGAGCTCTACATGACATCACTCGCTTCCGCCTCCATCATCTTCATCTCCCTGGTCTAACACCCTACCTGCACGCCGCCGATATTCAATCGCGTCTCGTCCGCACCCATCGCGATCATAAGGATCTCCCCAAAGCTAATGAACCCACTCCTCCTCGTGGCCCAACACTTATAACCTTCCAAACACCTCCAACGTATACCTGCGGACGGCGTGAAATCGGCACCCTCACTCCTTCTCAGATCGCTCATCTCCGAAATGGAGGAAAGGCCGAATTCCACGAAGCCCTCCGTGGCGGGCAAACGACGTTCCACGGTCCGGGGCAGTTGACTGCGTATTTGATTCTCTCACTTAATGCGCATAATCTGACGCCAAGGAGCCATGTCAGACTATTAGAAGATTCTGTCATCGATACTTGTTCCTCCTTCAAGATAGAAAGCTTTAGGACGCATAATCCAGGCGTTTGGGTGGCAGAAGACAGGAAGATTGCAAGTGTGGGAGTGCAGCTGAAACGTTACATTAGCAGTCATGGTATAGGTCTCAATATCTTCGTGGATCTGAAATGGTTTGATCGGATCGTGGCGTGCGGTCTTCCTGAAAAGCGGGCGACTAGCTTTGAGAAAGAGGTGGTGGACATGGCTGTCAAGGATGAAGAAGAGAGGGAAAGGTATATTGAGAAGGTAGCTGGTGTACTTGCATCAAAGGTGCAGCATCATCTACCAAACGTGCTCGTGGTCGAGCGTATCACGGAGAAAGACGTCACGGGCCTGGACCACATCCCAGAGCAGAAAGAAGGCCTTGGATGATATTGTATCAACAGCATCGAACGTTCAAATAATCACAACATACTCTAGAGGTGCCCTCCCAAGAGGAGCAGTCTCGCCCAGAGTTCTTCAGCAAGCACACATAGAGGCTCACACCTACCAAGCTCTCTCCAACTCCATCGACGCCATCCTTCTCATCCCCAAAGAGACACGCTCTGCTAACTCTCCACCACTATCATAAATTAAAAACATGAAGTTCAAAGCCTCCAATACAGATACCAGACCTCAGCTCCTGCCTAACCTCAAATAGGCAGCACTTCACCCACATACGGAGCTTCCCCTTATATAAGAGCGTCCTTTTCGAAACCTTATGCTATTCCGGAGTGATTTTCAGATATCCCGGGATCTTAGCCATAGTGCCATACTTCAACAAGAATCGAAGTACGCTCAGCTCAGAGGAATCCCGTTGCCGAACTCGTAATCCAACAGCCAATCCCATTACATCACGTGAGGTTACCAAGGCCCTCGACCTCAAATGTTACTCGTATATCAATCAATCTCCATATATTCATATATACATAACCCCATCCACCTCTCCCCCTCCAAAACACAAGAAAACCCCCATACAAGTTCCCCTGGGAATCCACCCGATCACAATAAAAAAAACCCTGTAAAGAAAATCCCTCTTGTGTGTAAAAGATGCTGTGCGAAACAGGTCCTGTACTGTACTGTACTGTATTGTGCTGTGCTGTGCTGTGCTGTAACTCCCACTGCCATGGCCGTAAATACACATGGTTGTTGATAAGGAAAAAGGAAATGAAAACGCCGTGAGTTATGCAGAGTCCATGGAGAGGCGCCTGCAATGAATATGCCTCATTCCCCCTTCAACACCTCTTGCAGCTGTTCCCAACTCCACAAACCTCCCACTCCTCGTCTCCGTTCTCAGAACCGACTATCTCTCCCCTCTCTGCCACCCATTCAACCAGGTCATGATCCCCACCCCAATCAATACCACGCCAACCATACTCGCATATGGCGCCCCTTGGACCACCGCGCCCTCGCCACTGCCGCCCCACCCCCCACTGACACGACCCCAGCGCTGGGACTTACTGGCTTCCTGCAGGGCGGTGGAGACGGTGCGTTCGAGCTCGGACATGCCGTGATCGGTTTGGGTTGCTGACGATGATGGCATGCCGGTGATTGCGCGGCCATTTAGGTATTTGGGGTCTTGCTGGTTGGTGGCTGGGGTGGAGTCGGAGCTGGAAGTAGCATAAGTAGAGCTAGAGCCCCACGACGTGGCGGCATCGGAGTTTGGTGACGAGCTGCTGCCAAGAATAGTGCTCTCGTCGCCGAGCTCTTTCGCCGCAGCTGCAAATTCAGCCCGAATCTGCTGTACCATTTCCGCAAGACCCTTCTTTTCCTCCTCTGCCGTCTCAGCACGCCGCTTGTAAGACTCCATGACGATTTTCATTTCGTCCATTTCGCGGACCATGAGGTCGAGCCTGTCTTGCAGTCGGGTAGTGGAGGCGTCGATGGAGGCGGTATCGCGGTGGAGTTCTTCCCGGGTTTTAGGATGTGCAGGTGTTGAATTTAAATTTTCCGGCTGGTCACCCGTCTCAACGATATGGCCATTAGGTAATTGGTTTCCGTTAGCAATTTTCGACTCTGCTGGTCGCTCAAAGGCTGCACCGTCGACGGTACCGCTTTCGTGTGAGCCAGGCTTGGAGGAGTGGCCGACTAGTAGGCGGCGAGCGCGCTCTTCGGCGCCTTCGCGAGCCAATCGCTCTCGTTTGAGGAGGACCTCTAGTTGCTTGACACGGTCGCCTTGGGAATCGATTTCCCTTTTCGCGGTTGTTAGAGCTTCGACGAGGGATAGTATTTGACTTGAGGGTGGCTCTGCCCTTGTAGGGGAACTCATGGCTGACTTAGGCTTTTCCGAGTCTATTCTTTTGAGGCTGGTTTGCAGTGTTGAGTCAGGAGCAATAGAGCGGGCTACGTCGGGCTTTTCTGGGAGAGGTTGTTGCGGTGGTGGAGCCGGAGGTTGCGAAAAAGGAGACACAGGATCAAGGTGCGTTGTAGGTGATATTCCATTAGGTTTCCTTCCTTCTACCGGGTGGTTTACGGGCGGTTTTGGAGGTTCTTCACCAGGCTCTAAATTCAATAATGTTGTGAAGAAATCCTCAGTGCAATGGAGATCCTGAGACTGCTGTTTTGCTTGCTTGAATTCGGTCTAGAGGAGCCCTTAGCAGATACACATGGAATTGGGCCCATGCTCGACTTACAGTAAGTTTCTTGACCACCTGTTCGATGGTAATTGGATTTAGCCAGAAATTCATTTGCCGTTGCGGTCCCGTTCCATTCAGGTGGCTGCCAGCCATGCTCGCTGGAACGGATATTCGTCCATTACTTGTTATCGAGCCTTGGCTTCCGCCACGACCTCTGGCTTGTGAAACCTGCGGACCCGTAGACATGGAATTTCCTGAACTTGGATCGATATCGCCAAAATTCAGATCCAGTACGTTCGTGCCATTAGTATAAATACCAGCGTGTTCGACTTTGGCGGAGACTTTATGATGAACGATACTTTTCTGATCTTCGCTTACGATGTCAATTCCCAATTCCAGTGTGTCGTGTTCTCGTAACTCGTGCGGCTCGGAATCTCGATTCTCAGGTGATAACCTAACGCCGTTGACGAAAGTACCGTTCGATGACTTTACATCTCGAATCCAGATCTTGCCATTTCTATCCGCCCATACCTCGGCATGTTGTCTGGAAAGTACTTTGGAATCAAAATATCCGTTGACTGCTGTAGGGACTGTCTTTGCATTGGTCTGCCGGCCTATCCTTAGCACTTCCGGAAAATATGGTACCGTAATATGTTTCCTTTCAAACGTCGTGGTTAGTGGCTGCAGAGCAAGAACTGCAGGTGGGTCTGTTTGATTCGTCGAAGCCTCTATCCGTCCACCGTTTTGTTGCGATTGAGGCTGGGGTCGGTTTTGCGAGGGTAAGATGGGAGATGGCTGATATATAGCGGACATTGTCGATGCAGCGGACTGACCCGAAGTCGCCGTCGGAAGTGGCTGTGGCCGCGCTTTTGATATACCGGAGACTGGTTCAGCCTTTGAAGATGGCCAGAGCCCTCGCACAGGCTTCTTCCTGGGACCCCATGCTCCTTGTTCACCAGTTGTTGCCGGAATTTCGCGGTTCGCCTGTGGAGTAGTGGCAGGAATAGTCAAGGTAGACGATGATGAAGATGAAGATGCGACCGATGACGAGGAGTTCGTTCTCTGCACACTCTTTGGAGGCATAAACATGCGCGTAACCTCGTCGGCACTCATTGGATTTAAGCCTCCTTGTCCACCATTACCAGAGTTCCATCGAGCCAAAGGCTGCAGGCTGGGTGGAGATGCTACGGCAGTCATCTGAATGATGGTCTCGTCTTTTACTTCCTCTTGAAAATCCAAACTGTTGCTGGATCACTCGTGCTTTCCCAACTACCCCAACTGCTGAATCCCCAAGTAGTTGAAACAAGCACCCCGTTATACCTCGGTCGTGCTGTGAGGCAATCTATGTAGTTGATATCGAGTTCATGGAATTGAGTCGTCAAGTAAGCACATAGGAATGGCTTGTATGCTCTTTTAGATGTCAAAGACGTCCTGTGCCGTGCCGGGCGACCGCTGTCTGGAAAATGCGGCGTTGTCCGCAAGTCAAAATGTACCACCTTTGCTGTAGGTGAGTGCTGATGTTGTTAGCCCAGTGGAGGGCAGCAGTAAGCAAGCCAGGAATTACTGGAGGCTCCGATGACTGTGGATTGAATTTCGTTCAATGAGCGAGGGGTAGTAAGGTGTCGTTTCTTTCTTTTCGCGAAACAGACGCCGGCCCTACAAGCAAACCCAGAACAGACACGTGAGGTCAACCGTTCGAACAGCCGCCAAAAAGTACACTATAAAAGTCTCTATGGGTTGCAGAATTGATTCATATGCGTATCATTGTCGTGGCAATTGAAATGAATTAAGACACCAAGAATCCAGGAGAGCTCAGATCAGCAGATCAGTCACGTGATGATCTACTAAATTGGCAAAAGGAAAGAAGCAAGACTTAAACGCCCGACGGTAGGCGGATTTAACTAGAGATATACTGTGTAGTATTTCTGCCAGTTGGGTTTGAATATCTTACAATCACCATGCCGCCAATGCCATCAAGTTCGCAGGGCGGAGGGGGTATGCGAGGTCCATCCACCTTTGACAAATGTGTGTGACCGCCGTTCTTGCATCCTTGAGACCCCGGTCCATTGGCTGATGTAGAGTAGGGAAGATGGGTGCTATGCTAGGAGGCTGTAATTGTCACCCCTCTCATACATAGCATAACATCAGCTAAAACTCGGTTTCTAGCTGTTGGTCTAATCATGGGTTTCATATTTGGTACGTCTCGCTCATAGTATCACGCATCGATGGACATGATACTGAAAGAGCATAGGAGGTTTCAACATCATGAGGTACGGAGCTGGGCCTAACGGTGTTATGAGGACACTGGGACAGTATATGCTAGGCTCTGGGGCGACGTTTGGGTATGTGTGGAGGAGTCGAAGCAGGTCGCGAAGCTGTAATTACTGTGCTGATGTTTGGCTAGGTTCTTCATGTCTATTGGAAGTGTCATACGGACAGAGGGTACATCACAGGCAGCCGCAGAGGCATATGCGCGAGCGAGGCGGCAGCCTATAATCATGCCAAGGCAATATGCAAGAAGACCGAACGAAGAGCGATGAGGGGCTTCGCCGTACGATTCTCTGGACAGTCCTACTTGTGCTCTATGCACATACCTCATATACAGCTTCTCGCCAAGATCTTGGATTAGAAAGTCCACATTTCTCCATTGTAAGACGCGGCAGAGAATCAGTCTCCCATTGCTTCACTGGCACGCTCCTTACCAAGCTCTGGTTTACTCCAACGCCTCGATACCCCGATCATATTGTCAGAATTACGCCTAGAAGATAATATACATTGCATGCTAGATTCTTGACGCATATCCAAGTGACATGCATACACAGAGGCCGCCACCTTTGTAACCCGATTGACTGATGACAAGAGAAACTGAATATGGAAAAAATGTTTACATGACGGTACATTTGCTGCTACTACCTGAGCTTCCTGAACCTTTTACTGAAAGTGCTACTCGAGTGGCTTCCAAGAAAGCCTCGTTGACCCCTCGATTTCTTTTCGCTGAGCATTCTGGGTAGATGGTTAGAATCCAAGATCCCTTATCCCTAGGCAGCAGAATCGAACATACCTAGGTATCGGAGGGCATTTATCCGCCTCGCGACTTCCAATCCTTGGTTGTAATCGATCATGTCCTTTTCTTTCCTCACACTGGGCAGACCGTTGGCTCCTGAATCCTCCTCTTCATCCGTGTGCTTCTCTCGGAGATCGCATTTTAGGGCCACAAGTACGAGCTTGACTCCTTGGCAATTTTCTGCAATTTCGCCGACCCATTTCGATTCCACGTTCTCGAGGGAGTCTTTTGAATCAACCTAGTCGCTCTATCAGAGGCCGGTTTCGCCCGTGTGGGAAATGGGGTTACAAACGCTGAAGCAGAGCATTATCGTATGGGTGTCATCGTAGGAGAGTGATCGCAGGCGGTCGAATTCTTCTTGTCCGGCTGTATCCCATAACGAAAGTTCTACATGTACGTTGTCGACGAAAATGTCTAAATCTCATTAACATGAAAGCGTATGATATGGAGATCGTCAGGCATACCATGGACGTAATTCTCTATACTCCGTTAGCTATCGGACATGGCGGTCATTGAAAGGGAGTGATTACCGAAGACTGTAGGTTCGCTGCAGCACGGGAGGCTCTGGTTAGTCGCGGTCTGCTATTGAGGTGAGACAAGTTCGCGACGTACTATACTGTAGGGAAATATCTATGTTTGCGCCAGACGCATCAGCAGGATCACTCAGGCGCAGATCGCTTCAACTCACCCTCGGGTAAACACATTCAGCAGTGAAGTCTTTCCACATGCACCGTCCCCTCTACCAAATCAGATTTGTCAGTTAAGGTCGTTACCTCTCAATTGAGGGGGCATGTACAATAAGACTAGTTTGCGCTGGACCGTCTTGCCTCCACCACAGAGGGGCATCGTGATAGAGGGTCGCACGAGACAGTGTTGGGTATTATCTGTAAGCCACGTAGAGGAAGTTCCGGTATGATTGTTAGGTATAAAGATGAAGAGATGAAGTGAAGGTTAAGCAGCTGGTGAAGTGGTGAGCGCAGTCTTCGGGCTTATTTGGTGTACCCTGTCGAGTTGAACGCCCTAAATAAACTCGGCGTCCGGGGAACGAATGACGACGCTTAGGTAAGGTACGGAGTAGAGTGGGCTCTAAGCGGTACCTTAGGTACCTTATTCATCAAAAAGGCATGATTATTGCTTGATGGAGCACGGAATTGTTCTGTTATTCTAGGTCGACTTCTCTAGTAGTTACCTACCTTAGGTATACTATTGGTAGTAGAACAGACGAGCATGCCTTCACATTGTTGTGATGATCGACTGAAGGGTGGCATCGAAACTCCTCACGTCATGATTCCCCGTCATTCTGGTGATCAATGGAGGGATGTCCCAAACAAACTCAATAATGTCATCATCAGCACCCCATTTGAAACGGTATCACGCATGGTACGGTAGCTTAAGATCGTCATACAGACTCTCTTTAATATTTCCTACAGCTTCTTCAGTAAGGTAGGTAGTCAGTAGTTCTTCAATTACATGGCCGCAAGAATCCTAAGAATTCGCCCTTTTTTATTTACTTCAATTCACATCGACGTCCCCCGCAACGTCAGTGCTCCATCACGGACAATTTCGCGCCTAGACCAGGTCTATCTACATACAACCACAAGGAAGATGGACGGAAGCACCAAGAACACGGCCGAGAATGGTTACAATACAAATGGAGACGACGGTAGCACAGAGGGCGAGCTCAATCAATGGAAATTCCGAGCACCCTACAAGGTGCACGAAAACGACCCTAATTTCCGCGTTCGCTACGAAGCCAGCTGTCACTGTGGCAAGGTCCAGTACCAATTGAGCCGGGAGAAGCCCTTGGATTCCAAGTTCTGTCACTGCACAACCTGCCAGAAGCTACATGGTAAGGCATCAAACACAATCCTTCCATTCAATGCTGGCTCTAATTGAGGTATTAGGTGCACCGTTCCAATGGGCAGCCATTTTCCACAAAGAAGACATCAACTTCACTCATGGCCACCACGATCTTGGCTGGTACGAGAGCTCGGAAAAAACCTGCGTCCACAAGCTGCCTTGCAAGGTCAGTTGCGCATATTGTCGCACGCCGATCATGGACGAGGGCAGGAACATGATTTTGCTGTTTCCGACTTTGATAAATTTCAAGTCGCCTGAAGATAGGAAGAACTTTGAGATAACGTGAGCGTCCATTAACCCTGGGAAAATGCACTGCACATGGCTAATTTGGGGTTTCAACCACAGTTGCCACATGTTCTACCCACGGCGAGTACTAGATATTCCGGATGGAAAGCCGAAATGGACTGGAATTAGCAACGAGAGCGAACTGATCGAGGACAGCCCAAAAGAGGCCAAGGAGGATTTGAAGAGAAAGCGGGAGGAGAAAGAATGACTTGAGGCATGGATGGTATCACCGGCAGTTGCTGTAAGAGCACGGGAGGCATCAAACACCACCTTACATGAGTATTGGAATCCATGATAGGCCTGACTATTCCAGCTTCATGGGCGATGATGGTCTAATTTTGCGAAAAATCCAAGCTGTCAAATCGGTTACCGCTCATGGAAACCGCATAGCAACGATTCCAAGTTTTATTAAAGATCATAGTGACCATTCACTCTTAGAGACTCGTCCAGAGTCGATCAACCAACGCTCCTACTAGTAGACCATAATTGAGTGAGAGTTCATCGTACAATACAACACCAATACAATAAAAAGTACATAGTTCGAATCTGACTTGATCATAAATCTGAGGGTCACAGCCCAGATGCACTAGTAGATAAGATAAGATAAGATCATGAGCTAATCTCTTCCAAGCGATATGACATGGGCGCTCTTTTTTGCTAGAAATCGGCCATGGTGTCAAACGCTCTGGTAGGCTTCGATTATCTTTCTATGTTTTTATGCTCTGTGATCAGGTTGGAGGAATGAACTGCATCTCCCCTTCACTCCTCGGACGCCTCCATGTAGATTGGGACACGACGAATTGTAGCAGCACACATTCGTCATCTATATAAATCTGAGACGTATTCCAGTCACATATCGAAAGATGGCAAACGACAGAGATGAACGCAGTCCCTTACTGCGAGACTTAGAACATGAGGATACTAGAGAGGTAAAACCTAAGATACCATTCAAAATTTTGCTTTCTAAACCTCAAATAGATCATTGAATTCTCCAAAGAAGATGATGAGAACCCTCGCCACTGGTCTCGAGCAAGGAAACTCGTCAATGTGGCAGTCATAGCCTTCATGGCCGGTCCAACTCTCTCTCCTAATCCCAAAAGTTCAATCAGCCAGACTAACACTCACAGTCCTGAGCCCCCTAGCAAGTTCCATGTTCACTCCCGGCATCGAACAAATAGCCGCCGATCTCAAAACCTCCCCCAATGCTGTTGTAGGAGCTACGACGGGATTTCTGGTTCTCTTTGGTATAGGTCCTCTAATCCTAGCTCCGCTGTCGGAAACTTTTGGGCGGAGGAGATTGTATCTTGTTTGTTTCTCGGTATTTGCAATCTTGCAGGTTCCGACTGCACTAAGCCCGAACATTGAGACGCTACTTGTTGTGAGGACCGTGTCAGGGTTTTTCGGGAGTATGTAACGATTGACCTTGAGGAGAAATTCGGGCTGATTGGTCCTCAGGTGTAGGGATTGCAAATGGGGGAGGAACTATCAGTGATATGTTTGATCCAAGCGAACGAGCGTAAGTCGGACCGTCCAACGCACCATGCTTTACAATCCTCGAACAGCAGGTTTCTTTGACATCTCTCAATATTCCGCTATCTCTCCACCTCATCACCATAGACTAACATACCCAGCTCCATATTCGGCTGGTATCTCCTGGGCCCTCTTCTCGGACCGACCCTCGGCCCCCTCTTCGGCGGCCTAATCGTCCAAAACCTCTCTTGGCGCTGGGTCTTCTGGGTCCTCGCCATCGTTTGTACCACCAACACCATCGCCGGCTTCCTCTTCCTCAAAGAAACCTACGCCCCTGTCCTCCTTGAGACCCGTAAACAGAACCGCGAACGAGCCGATGGCGGTCACTATAAAATCGCCAACGAGGACTCCAGACCGTTCAGAACTAAACTCCTATCCAGCATGAACCGCCCCCTAAAAATTCTCTTCACTCAGCCCATCGTCCTCATAATGTCCATCTACCAAGCCATAATTTTTGGCACGAACTACAGCCTCTACACCAACTTTCAAGCTATTTTCGGCGAGGGCTACGGCTTCTCAACCACCCAGGTCGGTCTTCTCTACCTCGCCCCCGGCCTCGGCTTCCTCGCCTCCGTCTTGTTCCTCATCCCCCACATTGATACCATCTACAACGCCCTGACTGCGCGCAACAAAGACGTCCCCGAACCCGAGTTTCGCCTCCCGCTCGCCAACATCGGCGCTGTCCTTGTGCCCTTGTCGCTGTTCTGGTTTGCGTGGACGGTAGAGTATCATGTCCACTGGGCCATCACGATTCTGAGCACCGTGTTTTTCGGGCTAGGCCAGATCACTATTATGAACTGCGTGCAGAATTACTATATAGATTCCTTCTCCAAATACGTCGCGTCGGCGATTGCGGCAGGCACGGTATTTCGGTCGATTGTTGGGGGTGTGGCGCCGCTGTTTGCACCAGCACTATTCGACAAGGTCGGGTATGGGTGGGGCATCTCGACGTTTGGGTTCTGCGCATTGGCGTTGACGCCGTCGCCGGTGCTGTTCTACTACTTTGGGGGGAGAGTGAGGAAGAGGTTTGCGATTGAATTTTAGTTGTACAAAAAATTTCCTGTCCTTGCGGTCCGGCTTACGTGCATGGGAGGGTATTTGGGGCATAGCTTGGCGTTGTCAGGAGCTATAACAGACCTATTTTCGAAGACATGGGAGAGCGTCTGGAAACAACATTTCCAGTTGACAATTGCCCTCATCCGGATACTGACGAAATCGACCAAAATTTGCACGCCGCTCACTCGAGCTCCCATACCGTACATCCCACCCGCCAGCAACACCCGGGAAGCACTCCTATCAAAACTAACTTGATACGACACCGCTTCCTAACCCCACTGGGCCAAACCCCCTTCCGCAGCCTCCATCGCCGCGCTCCCAATCACCCATCCCCAATAACCAACCCTTCCCAATACACAGCAAGCAAGGAATCTACATACAGGAAAACATGTCATACACACCCAACCCCCCCCCCCATTCGCCCATCCCAACGTCAAACCTTCGAGCCCCGCACCATCCATAACAGCAGCGCCGCAGGAGCGCCGGACTGATCCGCTCAGCCAGCCCCAGTGGCGGGGGGACAGTGACTAGCAACTCGCTGCCAACTCCCACCTGCCATCCGTCTTCCCTCTCCTTTCCCCCCACCCCACCCCTTCCCTTCTCCCTCCCTGCTTCCCCCCTTCACACCGCCACAAAAAAAAGCTCCATATTAAAAATATCCAACTCAACCCCAGCAATCCGTAACATAAAAGTCCTCAACCATGCACAAATTCTCTCTCCGCGCAACACTGGGGGACGTACGTGTTTGATGGAAAAAGGCAAGGAATTGGGGGGGTTTTGGTTGTTTCTGGCGGCTTGCTGGTGGTTTTTTTAGTTTGGAGCGCGAGCTACATACATTATGTGGGGGAGGGGAGGGGAGGGTCTTTGGGGGGGGGGGGGAGGAAAGGAAAGGAAAGGAGGTTCTTGACGTTTGTAAAGATGATTTTATCCACGACGAACCTACAGTAAATGCTATGTAAGTCCATAAACCCGCTGCAATCGATAAGGGGGAAAGTTATCACGGGCTGAATTTGGGGGAGGCAGGCGATTGGAGCATTCACTAGGTAGGGGCTTGGGGGATGTGTGTTCGTTCGTGTAGCTGCTGATTCTCTCGTCCTTTTTTTGCGTGTGTTGGGGCTGTTGTTGTTTTTTGAATTTTTTTTAAAGAAAAAAGGGGGGGGGGATTGGGCCTACTTAGTTTCCAGATCATTTGATCCATAAATGAGGGAAAATTTACGCCTATTCGTCGGCAGAGATTCCGATGGATTTTAGGGCAGCGATTCATGTGATACATCGATATGAGCAATTTGTTGGTGGATGGGTATCTCCAGCGTTTGGTTGTGTTGTGGGGATTAGGGGGGTGTGGGAGTTGGGTGGGCTTGGATATGGTTTGGATTTGAGGTTTTCGAATCTAAAGAGTGGGGACTGGAGAGAGTTGGGCTGGAGGTTGGATGTGGAAATGGAAGTGGGATTCAACAAACGGTACTAGCGTCAGGGTAACGCATCGATGTATAAACCTCACCTCACCTCCCTTCTTCCTTCTTTTTCCTTTACGGCCATCATTGCTGGCATCACCAACGCTCGCGCAGAGATTCTCTATTGCTTGATGAGCTTCACGTCGGTTGTAGTTTTTTTTAGGATAATCGGATAGTGAAGGAATTATTCGATATTAGGGAATTTGACTAGGAGGAGTGAGGACGGAGACTGAGAAATAGGATGAAAGTGAGGCCTTGCCCAACAATGTCAACAGCAAGAACAGTAGCAGCAACCATCACTTACAGCGAAGCAACGATTGCAACCGCAACAGCAGGAACAATATCAGAATGTCTTCCGACGCAGGAAGTGAGCGAGACCACTAGGACATGTGCCATTTTGGTGAGCTAACAGGACTTCAGACCTTCAACCCGCCACCGACGTCCACAACCTAGTTGAGCGACTTCAATCCCCTCCAACAGCACTGGAACCAAACTATTCCAAATTCTGTGATACTTGTGAGAAGTATTTTAATCAACGCCACTGCGAGAACGATCTGTACTGTCCATTTTGCCAGGACATACTCCTGGAAACTATTCATCAGGACGTTATAGACCGCCTGTGGAATGCGATCGTTGGCGGAAATAACGCTCCACGCTCTCGCTCTCGAAGTGCAGGTATTGAGGACATTGGTATCCATAGGTCTCTTTCCCCAGCTCCGCACTCCCCTTCGCCTCCTATACGCTTCCAGGACCCGACCCTTCACAACTCTGGCTCGCCGCTAAAATTCGGGGATCCAGAACAATCTCAGGTCCACACACCGCTCACGCGCTTTGAAGGAGTGACTCCATGCTCTGATGCGCCTGGGAATCTTGCCATGCCTTCAACGGATCAGAAACAGGGTTGTAGCCCGAAGAAAAATGGGAGCAGTCGGCTTGACAAGGCGAGGAAACACGATGTGTATAATCAGCGGAAGAACTCAGAATTAAGGGAGTCAAAACAAGGGAAGAAGAGGCAACAGATGAGCCGGAAAACAAAAAAAAAGAAGATTGATATCAGCACCGGTAATGCACATAATACAAGCTGCATCATGTTCTTGTAGCCAGCTGAGCTATGCTCTGGCTGTCAATTAGCCTATGTACGTGAAGGCACTGGGCCAGATGAAGCGGAAACAGCTGGCAATTACCGCTTACGAAGAAGATGGTTTCAGTTTTCCGATTATTGCATAGGCGTTCGACTCGGACCTTTAAGTCTCAGGTGGTATCGTCCTTACAGCACGCCTCAATACCTTGATCATACGGATTTGTGCTTTTGTCTCTGATGGTGAACTGTCAAACACTTTAAGATGAGGAGTCAGCACAAAAGTATATCCTTGTTTATTGGGCGTTTCGGGATAATGGTCTTCTGCATTTTAAGCTGGCTGCTCTTTGGTGGCTACATCTTTATCTGGGGCGCCTTCCATGTAAACACCTATTGTATCTAGACACAAAGCCAGCCTTGAGGGCGTGTGTACTGGAAGGCTTCTTGAAGACCTTGAATCGAGGTTCCTGGAGTTCGTGGATTCACCTGATATCCTGAGGAGACTTTCAATCTCAACATTCCCTTTTCAATATGATAACGCGCGGATTTTCCCCTAACATCTCGGGCACAGCTGGTTGAGTTTTGGTGAGAGTTTGAACATTCTGCATCCCACCAGGTAATATTCCGTGACCTGAAACCAGAAGAAGTGACCTTGAATGTAAAATTATAGCAACTAGACGAGCCGAAGTGATGATACTAAAACGTGATTACCAGATGGCGCCTTACCATTAATGGTACTTGTTACAAGCGAGATCAACACAAAATCCAAACTCACCTTGACTCGCCCATATTCTTCCTTACCACGACAAAACTTTGCTCAAGACATTCATAGACAGAAAGTTAGAGAGACCCAAAAACACTCTGTTCTTAATACTATTGTCGGATAAGGAAGGACTAGTCGGCCACCCGACTTCATAACCTTTTCGTCAAGTTGAAAGTTGCAAACTGCGTAAAACACTTGAGAAGCAAAGTGAAAGAATGGCTCCAACTGATCCTAGCCAGTCTTCAGGCAAGCAAAGCAGCCAAGGTGAGTAAAGAACATACTCCCTTGTATTGATATCGTTAACGACCTGTCCAGCCATCGAATCTGGTGCGGGTAATCATAGAGCTCGTACGGATGCTTATCCTTCCACGAGTACAGCGGTAATTATGCAACTCCCAGCAGAGACACGTCCAGGCCAATGCGGACCTCCGGGACATGAGACCTTCAGGTACTGCGGGACATGCGATGCGCAGTTTGAGGATTATGATGAACGCTACGGAAGAGTCATTCAGTTTTGTGGGTTTTGTGGACATAGGCTTGTGAGATCCATTCTGGGAGATGTGAACAACCATATTCGACCTGTGAACGTAAGTTCAGTAGAGAGTGCCCGCACACCTAATGGACCCAGCGCAAGCTCGCTTTCACGCTCGCCTATTCACCATGGCGGTTCGCATGGTCGACGCTCTCGCTCACCACATACGCGCATTCGACATAATGGTGCAGACGTTTTTCGTTCGTCAGTGTCAAATCTCCAGGGAGCCAAGCGTCCGTGTTCGCCTACTACTGATGATATCTCAAACTCCCAGGGAGACAAACTGCAGAATCTCAAATATGAACTTGAACCATCAATGAACTATGAGAACAAGAAAGCCAAGATTGCTACCAAGGAGACAATAGTGATGGGAGGCAAGCAAGGGAAAGAAAAGACTGACTCAAAGACCATAGAGGGAGGAGCCAAAAAGAGAGATTCAGAAGTCAGTGAATCAGACGTTCATCGCTCTCGCCTACCTCCTCGCGAAGATACACGGCGCGTTCAAGCCGTCCCGCAAGTAAAAATGGATCCCGATCCTCTCGCCCATCATCAAATACCAGCAAGAGAATTAACCCATTGCACACCAGAGACAGTCGAGCAACAGCGCGAGATAGAGCGGCAGATATTAGCCCAGCGTTTGCGTGAGGAGAAGTGGGAGAAGGAAGCAAGAAATCTGCAGAAGAGCATCAAAGAGAAGGAAGCAGAGACGGAGTCAGCGAAGACGGAGCCAACGAAGACTGAGCCAGTGAAGACCGAGCCAGCGAAGACCGAGCCTGCGAAGAAGAAGCAGGTCATGATCGATTTGACAATGGAGGACAAGTGATATCCTCGCTCCGGTAGGCCACCCTGGATAGACTCGTATGGTCATGTCAACTGAGGAACAAACGAAGGTCCTGTATGGTTCACACGTGTTTACTTCGAATTTCCCTGCATAGAAAGACACGAGTTCGATATGGTAAAGGGAGAACAGAGTCCGGGACAACTTGACGGAGAGGCGTGTTGTCCTGGATTCGTAAAAGGTCTACTTGTCAGATGACGCGCACATGATGGCACTGCACAAGGGCGATAATCTTTGTACGGAGCATGGTGTTCGGAGATGAGGATTCGAGTTGGAGGATTTTATGTTAAGCGCGCGTTTATTTCGGCTACTCGGACCGCTGTTTTCGGAAATCATCCCTTTCTTTGTGTACACTCCCACCAGGTTCAGATGCGCGCGAACAGTTTCTGGGTTTACACAGAACTTGCAGAGTGTTCACCAAGAGAATTGGGCATAACGCTCATCATAGGCAGTCTAGAATCCAAAAGTCTCAAATGTACCAACTAGTTTGACATTTCTAAACTTTCCAACACCCCCACCCTCAAAACTCCTGACTAAAAATCGACTCCCTCCTCAACAGCGGCTCCAACCTCGCCCTAACACTCTCATCCGTCTGCGCCATCCTCCTCGCCCTGAAGTACGTAAGCTGCGTTTGAAGATCGTTTTCCGACATCTGGCGCATCCAATCAATGGTATCCTGCGGCTTGTTTTCTCGCTTGTATTGAGCAAGTTGCTGCCGTTGTTGAACCGCGTGCTGCTCGCAGATGCTGGATTCTTGGGCGAGGTAGCAGGTTTGGCAGGTGGAGGGTTCGGTGGAGAGGCAGATGACTGCGGAGGGGATGGGGTGGCCGCAGGGGAGGGCGGGGGGTTTTGCGAAGCGGGGGGAGGTTCGGGGCATGGTTGTGTGGTGGGTCTGGAGGGAGGAGGTGGGTAGGTGTGGATAGATGGAGATACTGAGATGTTTTCTTTCGCGGAGCGTGCTTTTCGTTGGCTCAACGGTGTGGTTTCGATGCTGTGCGATATTTGTAGGTTTGAAGTTCTTCAAGTAAGCCAGGATCTCTTGCTTTACTTATCTTTTCTGTCACGCACCCTCTCGTCATGGCTTTCTTTGTTGCACGCAGTACTGTTTGCGGTTTCTTGACATTTCGGGAACCGTACGACGAGGGGTTCTAACAAAGGATCCTATGTGGGATTAACCGAGCATCGCAGTACTACCAGCAGATTGACACATCTAGATGATGCTAATTTCAACGAACTAATTGGGTCGCCTCATAGATCTAATTTGGTTGTCCACCACATTCTTCTAATGCCTAACTTTGAGGAATGTTAGACCTTACTCAGTTTGTAAATTCATGATTTTTCTTCGATTCCATACATGGCACTTCCCCTTTTCCAACAGGGATTCGATCTGTAATCAAATCGGTTGATTTCTTGGCTTCTCATAATGTCACAAGTTGGTGGCCTTAGCTTTTGATGCCAAAGGCCTTGCTCTTGATCTCTTCTTCCTCCAGCACTTTTCATCTTCTACATTGTGAGATGCGTTGATTGTATTGTAAAAGATATGCTCATAGAACTCTCTCGGACAATCCTCGCCTTGATGTTTCAGGCATCCTTTGTCCAAGCAATGTTTTTGCTGTTCTCTTAAACACGTGACAGACCTCTGGAGACAATCGTGAACAATGACTTTGTCGCCGTTGTTCTCTTGAAGATCAGCATCGTTTAACATGTATTAGGCTATAGAAGTAAAGACAACGACGCTGAGTGAACAACGTCTGACTCACAGCGCTCATTGTAAAATATACGCATCCAGAATTACTCTTGTGCTTCTCATCTTCCGCTCACAACCTTAATAATCAATCTAACCAGAGAGATGTCCGAAATTTTCGACCTTCGCTACGAAGGCTGCGGCCATACCTGCCACCACGACCCCAACAAATACCCCGAAGGCAGTTTGATCTTCGACCCGGCCCCTGCAGAAGGTCAAGATCGTAACCGAAAGAACGCTGAAGGCAAAGGCAAAGGCAAAGGCAGAGGCAAAGAAGTGTATGATGCAACCGAGCCAGTTGATCAATCCCGCTGGTTCTTCAACCGTAAGACCAAGGCTGGGCGCTCAGCTTCTCTCCATACATTAGCTGTCAACGAAGAGCCCCGGCTGATCACAGCTACCCAACCACTCTGCCCTGATTGTTTCAATACCGAAGAAGACCGCATCTGCGATGTCTATGCGAAACGAGTGAAGGACGCTATCAAGGACTGCGATACAAGTGGTTTGACTGAGAGCGAGACTCTTCAAGTCTGTAAATTGATGGAAGCTAACCACGAGAACGAGCTTATTGACTTCCATGCCTCGAGCGGATACAATGATATCAAACAAAAGACTGCAAGTCCCCTTATCAAGGCCGAATCTCTACTTGGGTTTCTTGCTATCGCAAAAACAAAATGGACGCAGCGCAACGAACCAAGGTGCGCAACTCCACGCACCTTCAAGAAAGCTGACATCGACAGCGATAATCGGTCTCTTGTACAGGCGCTGTGGGGCGCATCCAGATCCGCGACTCCTGGTCCCAGTGGGAAGACTGGCGAGGACAAAGATTCTGTGGCTGTTGCTAGACCGCGGAGAGATGGCACTAGGTTCGCATTTCCTGTGCGCATCCCAAAGAGTGATCTGAGGAAGGATATCGACACTACTCAAGAAGATTTGGAACCTGGGAGAACGGTATCTCATTCCGTCGCCTCGAGTGATCAAGACAAGTGCCATCCTGTTGACATCGCAGAGGTCATGGACGAACCACCTAAATCACGTCTACCGTTGCCTACTCGTCCCTCCTCTTTGAAAATCCGGTTCTAGGGCAATATTGAGGAGTTTGACGGTCGAGGAAATGGAGAGCTCACCCCTAGGAAACGCTGTTCTGTAGGTTTTGACGAAGCGAGTCTCTGGTAGGCGATTTAACGAGTTGCGATCTGAAGTTCCACGTCTCTTCCAAAACTTGATACCCACGCAGTACGGACGATCTGGTTCTACAAGATAGAAAATCTGATATCAAAATGATATATATACTCCTTTCCACCTGTCCTCGTCGATCTATCAGTTCAGCAACTATAATTGTGAACAAGCTTCGGCGCCGAAGATGTCACTGACAATTCCGATTCTCCGCAATCCTTAGACTTATCAGAATATCCTGGGCTGTGGTACTAAGATCAACAAGGGCTAGTATGAAAGTTCATATGATATCTATCTTGCACTGACGTTTCCAGAACCGTGAATGAAATACAAATGCCCTGTTAAAGCTCAACGCTCAACGTCACAGTACATGCACATAGCACTCACTTGGGCTGTTAGTCTGCGCGTCCTGGCTTCCGCAAGCCAGTACTGGGTATCAATGTTGAAACAGCATGGACTGTCGAAGGGTGATAAAATAGGTGAGTCCACAGCAATCAACACTGTCTAAAAGAGCAGCATTGGATTTTGTAGCCAAATGCAAATCTGGTGGCTCAGATAAGGCTTTTACTCTGCCAGCTAGACCAAATGTTGAAATTCTTGGATTGGCTATAGCTGATAAGAGCAATTCGCCTTCCAAGTTTATACTCCCGGCGAAACCGAAAATAGAAGGCCTGGGATTGGCTATTACAGATGATAACGATTTGCCTTCCGTTGCGAGAAGCTCCGTTATGAGAAACCAATTCTTCTCCAACAACGCATTCATCATTAATGGAGTCTTTGATAGCGAAGGTCGAAACGGGGATTCTCAAATAAGTCCTGATACCAGAGTCAAACCTAACTCTTATGGGGCGTCGATGTGGCAATCGCCCATCAGCCATCAGAACAGTCCTTGGCCGGGTGTTGCAGCTGGCGACCCCAGATCGATCGGTAGACCGCCACACTGGAGGAGAATGAATGAAGGCCGAGCTGATCCCTGGCTTGGAATAGGATCTCGTGGTGTTGCAACACAGAACCTCGTTAACATCGCTAGCGCTGCGTTTGACCGACTAGCCGATCGTTGTCCAGCTTGTTCTGCGGATCTTGAGCTTCGGGATCGCACACTTGGATTGACTCTTTTCACATGCCCATTCTGCCACACGGAACGTCCACGGCAGGTAGATCTCTCTTTGATAAACGTACCGACAGCCTGGACCCCACCAATCAGAGTACCAACAACCACTATGCTCTCAATGGACCACTTTACGCAGACACGTTCGCGATCTCGCCTCCATCCCATCCCAAAGACTCATACAGGCAACGACTACACTCACCCGTCACTGACAGTGATTTCGGCGTCCTTGACGATCCATACAAACCGTACCGCTGTTGGAAAACATACAGTAAAAATGAGAAATATCGTGAAGAATGGAAAAAGATACGTCGAAAGTTTTGTAAGAAGCGGAGGAAGCTGCAGCAGATGAAGGACGATGCATAATTTAGGCCCTCGATGCAGGTACTTGGTCTGAGCTTGTTGTATTCTGACATTTCACTAAGCATTATTCGTCAAGGCCTTCAATTCAGCCTTCCAAAGTCCTTTACTGATACTTCTCTCCGGTGCCGCGCTTAACAGCAGGACGCTCGGCGATACGATCGATCCACTTCAATAAGTGTGGGAAACCCTTCATATCCTCCTTTGCAAGGCCGGAAAACTCCCATTTTGCGACCCAAGGCCAGGTACCAATGTCCGCAACCGAGTATTTTCCCTTACCGGTACCCGCAAGGTAGTCACGGGGCTTGCCAGTGTACTTCCCTGAGAGTTGAATCTCAAGCACGCCGTACACTCGAAGGGTTTCGTTCTTGAAGCGCTCAATAGCGTCTGCGTCCCCTGCTCAGCAACCGCTTATCTATGAGGGGTAGCGGGACATACATGGGATCTTCTCTTTAGCAAACTTGTTAAAATGGTTAAACTGTCCCATTAATGGCGCACCACTTCCGTGCCAAAAGAACAGCCATTGCAAGGCTTGACTACGTTCGAGCTCGTCTTTGAAGCCAAACTCATCGTTCTTATCGGCAAACTTAAGGAGGTAAAGGAGTTCGGCGCTTGTTTCCATGACCGGAAATGGAGGAGATTTCGTATTGTCCACAAGGACGGGGATGCGACCGTTCGGGTCGAGTCGAAGGAACCAGTCTTTCTTCTGTTCATTGGTCATGATGTTGCTATGTGGACCTCGTTAGGATACATGGTTTGCCGAAGGGTATGATGTCACTGACATCTTGGTGGTGGTCCATTCTGTGCCATAGATATCCGCAAGCTCCTCGAGCATGATCTGCACCTTTTGGCCATTGGGGGTGCTCATGGTGATGAGATGAAGACCCTTGACACCAGAATCAGATGAATGCTCGTCTTCTATTGACATTGGTGGTATTACCTTGGCGTTCTTCACCTCTGCGGGCGTTGTGTCGTCATATAATGAGTGTGACATATTGCGTAGAGTGGAGAACGAAACAGTTGACGTTCTTGGAGTAAATTGGTATGCTAATTGGGTTGCTCTTTGAATATATCGAAGCATGTAGAAACAGAGGAAGAACGATTAAATTTACATAATATTAGTAGGAGCCGTGGGAGCCAGCGATATGTCATCCACTCAACGCCGATTGCTCCGGTAAGGCTGAGCTCTGTAAGCGATTTCCCCTCACCAATCGAAAAATCTCTTCATAACAACGCACAATAAAGTGTTTTAAACTAGAAGTTAAATAAAAATGTTTAAATCTAAATCTCTATCGAAACGAAAATCATAATATCTCGTTGCGTTGCTAAAATGTGAAAATTGAAGCATACAAAAATTCCCGATTTCTCAAATTCACAACTCATGCACGCATCAACATATATATTGAATTTTTTTTTCATGTTTAGTTTCTTCATATAATTAACAGTTAATTGAACTTTTGTTGCATACCATTGTCTTTGTGCGTTGTTACATTGTTAAAGTGCAAAGAATTTGAGAGATTTTTCGATTTTGTATGTGATTCCCCGCAGAATTGGTGAGGGGAAAACGTCATATGGGTGGTGAACGTTAGGTGGCCAGCACCTATTCCGTACTTTAGTAGGTGTCAGCGTGGCACGATTAGGCTTTCTCTTCTTCTTGTTAGAGGAGATACGCAAAACATACATTTGCCCTGCGCGAGCATCTCGGTCACACGAAGAAAGGAACATCCCCGTCCATTTACACACTCCGCTCTTCACCCCCCGCTCATCTAACATCTATCTTCCTTCCCTCATCAAAACCATGAAAATTATCCTCACCGGCAGCACCGGCTTCATCGGGCAGGAAATCCTCCTCCAGTGTCTCTCTCACCCGCAAATAACATCCCTGATTATTCTGTCGCGCCGCGCTCTTCCAGTTTCAGACCCGAAACTCAAAGTTGTACTTTTGGAGGATTTTACGAGAATGCCGGAGGAGGTTCTGGGGGAGTTGAAGGGGTGTGATGGGTGTATATGGTTTGTTCTTCCATATATCTTACATTCCCTCAATAAATTCAACATCCAGAGAAAAAGCGGCTTTTTTTTCAGATGAGGCATTTACATGCATTCATGTTCTTCTACTCGTACACACACCTACCCAAACAATCCTGAACCCCTCTACCCACAGGGCGCTCGGCACCACATCCCTCGACCCCAAAATCTCGCGCCGCGTCAACCTGGACTACACCCTCTCCGCCTGCTCCGAGTTTTCAAAGCTAGTCAATGAGGGAAAGAAGTTCCGCTTCGTCTACTGCAGCGGCGCCCTCGCCACCCGCGATCGGGGGAAGAAATTGTGGTTTTTGTCTGAGATGCGAAAAATACGCGTAACACCCCCAATTCCCATCGGTTTCCCGGACTCCATACCTTTCCCTTTCCCTTATCGGCCCAAATAGCCTCTGACGAAGCAGCACAGGGTGAAGTCGAGACTCGTCTCCTAACTCACAGCGCCCCGCAACCCGAAAGCTTCGAACCCATCATTGCGCGCCCGGCGCTGGTGCTGGCGAAAGAGGGCTCGATATTTACGCCCGCGGTCTTAAGTCTTTTTCCTTCGATCAAAGTGGATGAGTTAGCGGCTGCGTTGATTGAGGCGGTGGTGGGGGGTTGGGAAGGGGAGGGAGCCGAGGGGAGGGGGTGGATTATTGAGAATGAGGCGTTGAGGAAGAGGGCGAGGGAGGTGAGGGGGAGATGATTGGGTTGATGGGTTTTGGGGGGAAGGGTTACGGGGTTGTTTTGCGTGGAGTTTGCATATTTCGATGAGTATTTTATCGGATTTTTGGGAGGGTGGTTGTAACAAACTTCTCACGGTTCATGTATACCCGATTCTGTGCTAATTTTGTTCAGCTTCTCAACATTGAAACACTTACGAACACCCAAACAAGACCCGTAATCCTCAATGATTCAAGACGGTTATCCGTGCCCCGCCCCAAGCTCGTCCTTCGCTTCTGAGCTTAGGGCGGGGCACGGATATCGCGAGCCGAGCAATGAACCCTAAAAGTCCTGATAAAACTCTGATTCAAGCATTCGAGATCGAAGATTCTACATGTATTCTAACCTTTTTCCTCGCGTCTGATTGGCTCGAAAAGGGAGCAGCGAGCAGATGGAATCGTGGAGTCACTCACTCACTCGGTGCTGAGATCTCGTTTGGATTATTACATGCTTCATCGCTTTATGCATAACTGATTTATGCAGGGGTTACAGTTGGTGGGGGGTTGGAAAAGTTGAGCCAGGGCTGGTTCCGGCCTCGGCTCAACTTTCTGCATATGCTAATCACGAGTTCAAGAATTGATATTGAAGTCGTGCATATGCACAGCTTGAGCGAAACATCGAGAAAACAGCACAATCATAGGTCACGCATATATCATGAATAGCAAGAAGAGCGAAGATTTTTCTACATATGCTTAGCATATGCACAAACCATGCGAAATCATGAACTCAACTTGTGACATGCTCATTAACAAGCTATCGCTCACGTTGTTCTCGTCAGATCTTTCTCGTGCGTTTTCTTCTTCATTCTCGTCGTTCAGCTCGTGATTTGCATCATCACTTTTCTCGTCGTCTTCAACATTTGCATTGAACGAATCTTGAGCGAGCTGAGTTTCTTCTTAGTATATGCGCGGCATATGCGAACTGCGACTCTCATCTTCAAATCATTTAGTCAATCTGTCATCTCATTCGCTCGATTTTCAGCATCGATGCTTTCGTCGTTCATCGATGTTTCTTTATGCTCGGTCGATGCTGCGCATATGCAAGTCGAGGTCTTTTTGAACAGATGTCAATTTTTTTTGTGACCTCGCTTAATGCTCAACCCGACGTCAAGTCTTGGATGTGCGGGGCATATGCAAGTTTTTTCCGACCCCGGCTCAACTTTTCCAACCCGGCGAGCTGCACCCCGATTTATGCTTATTCTATGCCTCCTCTGAGCGGCACCCCACTCCCGACATTTTGGACATGGACATCCCACTTTTACCTTTCGACAACATCGTTGATTCCTCACCGTTAAAAAACCTGATCTCGCAATTAAAACTCCACGTTGACTGTATACATCCGACCTTGGCTAGGAAGCCAATTCATAAGGGTACTATGATTCTCGAACCTTAAGACACCGCCCACAGCATCGACAACCTATCGCATGCCGAGCATTATCTGTTGCCGAAGTCCTAGACTTCGTGAAAAGTCATCTAGTCGAGTTGGTGAAGTCTTTGATCCAGATATGGACCGCCTAATAGTCACCAAGAAAGATTCAGGAACCACAATATAGCAAGCATTTCCTTTCCTCTCCGCCTCGGTAGAGCATGCCGCCCGACCTAAACCCTCTTCGCCGCCAGATTTGGGCGACCCCAACGGGCACCACTACCTCCCTACCGAAAACCTGCACGCCGTTTAGGTTACCATCTGGTGGTTTTTTGAACATTGGGAGTTCGACCATTTTAACCATCACCGAAGCTGCTGTCTTCCAACCAGCATGCACTGGCGTCCCAAATATTGATTCGACGCCCCCAGAGGCCGATTCGCAAGTGTTCAATGATCAAAATCCCTTCTACGCTTCGACTTCCCCACAGATTTACGCAATTGCGGCGGCGACAGTGATCAGCTACATGCTGGTCCTCATTCTCTTCATCACTCCCCGAACTCTATTTGCTGGTGGTGTTGGAGGAGGACGAGGCTTCTTGGGCCATAAGGGCATGATCAGTCGGGCTTCTGGGACTACGTCGGTGATTGGAGCCGAGGGAAGACCATGGCTGCAAAAAGCCGCCGCTTTGACCGTTGCAGTCTCCCTGACATATGCTTCTGTCGATACATTCAGGGTGGCCCGAGCACAATATAATGATGGGTACCAGGATGTCCTTGCTCTAACGGATAGTGTGGTGAGAGGCACGGCTATCAAAGCTATTAGACTTCTATCGGATATCTTCCTCTGGCTTGCGCAGGCGCAGACGTTGATAAAGCTCTTCCCGAGGCACAAAGAAAAGATCATCATTGAATGGACCGGATTGGTTCTCATTACACTCGATACAATTTTCAGTGCTCTAGACTGCCTTCTATATGAGAATTTCAAAATTCGGCCTCGGAACTTTGACGATGCAGTCCCAGCACTGAGTTACCTCTTCTCTTCGGCATTGAGCCTCATATATGCTGCTATGGTAATGTTTTACTCTTTCCAGAAGGGACGTTTTGCCTATTTCCATCCAAAAATGCGCAATATCTGCCTCTTGGCCATGCTATCTCTTGTAGCTATACTGATACCCCTTGTATTCTTTATCTTGGACATTGCAAAGCCTAACATTTCCGGCTGGGGCACGTACGTACGCTGGGTCGGTGCGGCAGCAGCGAGTGTCGTTGTTTGGGAGTGGGTGGAGCGGATAGAGGCGCTCGAAGCAGAGGAGAGAAAAGATGGTATACTTGGTAGGGAGATATATGACGGCGATGAAATGCTGGAAAGTACGCCATCATCTGAAGTCAGTTGGCCGAAAGCGCACCGAGAAAATCAGTTGGGTCATGGGAGTGGTGGAAGCCCGGGACGCGGGACGAGCACCGGCTGGAAGGGCACAATAATTGTGCAGAGCCGATTGCCCCGATCTCGACAGCTTGCACACGCTGGTCAGAACCCCGGCCGAGATTTTGGCCATCACAACGCATTAAGACAAGAAGTCCAAGCAGCAGGAACCCACCTATGTGCCAATTACCCAACTCAACCTTCTGCAGTGGCTTCGCCCATCAGCAGGGGTCATACCACTAGCGCTGTCATTCCCGATCTCGTGGTGCATCATCATACAGTTTCTGAATCTAATCCGCCGGGACGACACCTGTCAGATACGAGCTCAGATTATTCCGGGGAATGTCCTCAGCAGCCTAAGCTCCAGCCAATTACACCCACACGGAACAGCAGAAAAACAGGAAACAATTCAAAGGTGAAATCTCTCTTCAGTGGAAGGTCGATATGGTCAAGTGTGTTCGGACAAGATCGCAAAACGCCACCACCGGAAGTGTCACAAGGTCTCTCGAGGATGACAGAGTCCTCGGCACCGACTCGTACAATACCAACAGAACCGACGGCTGCCTCTCCGTATCTCAGTACGCTCGACAGGCTGCGTGGGAAAAAGGCACCAAATCCTGGGAATGCCACGGTGCCGGTAATAATCATTCCAGCGCCGCCACCTAGCGGAAGGACTTCGTTCATTGGTACAAGAGCCACACCTGAAGTCGGAAAAAGGGTAGACTCTACAGAGAGTGACGGCTTGAATTCTGCGACCCGCGAAGTCCACAGTCTGGCCAATGCTGCTGTGAACTGGCATGAAAATGCAACACAGCTGACGCCAATGCCTAGCTCATCAAGAACTCCCTATTCGCCCACAGATTTCTATGAGCCTGCATTTTCTCAGCAAGGTGTTGTGACCACTTCTACAGGTCACCGGACGAATGCCGCTCAGGTACTGACAAGTACAAGTGTACGACAAGACGGTAACGCATCACCTCAGAATCCTCGGCCTCGTCAAGGGTCAGTAATATCACGTTACTCGAACCCTCCTGGGTCGAATGCATCAGCCTCGTCAGAGCAGACGGTTCCCGGTACAGGCAGGGTCTATTCCGAAAGACAAGATGAGGATCGAATTTCGTAAATCCTCTCTTCAGTAATCGGATGAGGAATATCGGGTGGGCTTAGGAAGCTATTGGGGCTGGTTTTTGAGTTGGGTTTAGCAAGGCGCTGGGGTTATGATATCCTACGATCTTACTACCTGTTTAATTAAGAAATACGACGTCAGGACATTGTACAGTAACTATGACTGTGTGAGTGAGCCACCGAATGTCAATAGCTAGATTGGTGAACCCTGCATGTACCTGGCGCGGGTTTCGATGGTTTTTGACCGCGTTTTGTTGTCGCCTAGAACGTGTGATATCTATTCAGTATTTGACAACAATGTAGCTTTCCTCCATTCTGGTATCACTTGGAACGTCCTCTTGAGCTCGAACGCGGTAACCCCTACCCATCATGGCGCCCCCAGATATCATACATAACATGTTCAACCAATCGTTCCACAGTAACGGCAATGGGCCTGGAGGAAGCTCAGCTCTCCCACTTCCTTTGAACCTGATAGCCCTGATAGTATCATACGTATGTCCGTGGCTCTTACTCCGGTATCTTTGATGTACATTTGTTGAGACTCATTGCCTTACAGCTTGATCAACCTTCGGACCTTGCCCGAGTATGTCGAACCTGCTGCCTCTTTCATTATATGACTTTACCTCAGCTCTATACAACCGTGTCTTTACGATCCTATGACTATATACGCTATTCAAGGCAATCTGGACGACCTGATGGATGTGGCATGGCGAGCCCCTTCTCCATGGGATTGAATGGGTTGGCGACGAGGAATGTAGCAGGATATGTGAAAAGATTCAGAGTATATGGCCAGTGGAAAGAATACGATGTGGACGAATGCGCAAAGGTCGGAAGGGTACCTGATGGTAGTATGTTATTGAACGGTCTTGTGCGGGTAGCGGTGGAGAAGATGGGGGTACTGGATAGTTTTAGGTATGCGCCGTCCGAGCTTGGAGCAAGGTGCAAATGCTAACGTGCTCAGTTGGGAACTCAATATGAAGATGCTGCCCACTGTATGGCAAGGTATCGCTCAGTCGACCTTGACGCAGCTCACAATCAAATTCCCTTCAAGGCGGCATCCCCAACCAATCACTATTGCACCGCCGATACCAAGTCTTAAATCACTCAAAGTCCTCGAGATAGACCCGCTTTGCTATGCGGATGATATATCCCTACTTTTACTTGGATCGAAGAAGCTGGAAGATCTGAAACTCCACTGGAGTCCACGCATGAAGGAAGCTCAAGAGCCGAGTATAAAATTGAATACGTTCTTTGGGAGGGTTTTGTCCTCGAACTACACCATGCCCTTGAGGAGTATCTCACTGCAAAATCTGTACATGCACAACGACGGGTCGTGCGATAACGTGATTGACACCGCCACGGTTCGGGAGATTACGCTCATCAACAGTGTTATGGGAGAAGGTGATGAAGCAGCTAATGTATTTATGGATCCCCGTTGCCAGACAGGTAGGCGCCCGAAACACAATATGGCAGAGCTGAGGATGTTACGGATCGACAAGGTATCGAAGCAGCAATGCGAATTTCTAGGAAGTTTTACGGGGCTTGAACGGCTCTACCTTATCGGAGCACAGAAACGTACCAAGAACCAATCGAGAAGCGCCAGTCCGATGATTTCGAGTGCTGCTCTTTTACTAAATTCTCCCGCTTCTAGCACGTCTTCTTCTCCTAGCGTCAGTGATACCTTGGGGCTAAAGGACGACTACCTTGAAAATATTGCCAAGAACCATGGCAGCACGCTTCGCCATCTGCTCCTCCTGCCTCAATGGCGCCTGAGTGCGGACAACATCGCTCTCCTCATTAGGAGTTGCCCCCACCTCGAGCAGCTTGGACTTGGTGTTGATTTTGTGGACTTCCGCGCTCTTCGACTCTTGATCCCTTTCCTCCCGAAGTTGAAGGCGCTTAGATTACTCGAAAATCCAGATGACCGATCTTTTGGCGAGAAAGTTAGAGAACACGACGATGGGACTCATGAAAATCAAATTGGAAGCGAGTCGTTAAACGGGGAATGGAGCGTTTTGAGATATATGGAAATAGCGAGTTTGCTCTTTGAAATTGGCAAGCTGAGGACTCAGGAACCGGCTGGGGAAAGTGGAAAGCAGAAATATAGGAGAGATGTTAAAAGAAGATGTCCGGAAACAGTTCGTGACATTGATATTTGGCGCATGGATACCCTGGAAATCTGAAGCGATTGTTGAACGTTGGAAAGTACGGAGTAGGGTCGAGGGTTTTCATCTACAAAGTAAATAGCACGGGCGCTATATGTGACTATGTACAGTACATATGGGAGTCACGGCTGTTTGGCTTCCCGACGTTTCGGCTGTAATGTTTAATTCAGGAGAATGAGTGGTTCCACTAAGAATAGATTTATCAAAGAGGCAGGTGGCAGTGGTTTGTTGTATCATACACATGGTCATCCGGTGGATGGGAAGTCTGGTCGTTTGGCTTCAACGTCGCATCCGCCCCCGCTGCTGGTGAAAACCCTAACTGCCAGGCTGCCCGAAGTTCCCGATGCTCTGCAGCTGTCATTTCCAGAAACTTGCGTTGGCTGTGCCTGTGATCCTACCCGATCGAATACAAGTAGAGTACACAGTACACCATGTGTACTTTACACTGTACGCACCCCACGAACAGGGATGATAGGCGCCGGCTAAGGGCGACTCCCCTGAACGCCTCCTTTACGGGCTGCGGAGAACCTTGTTCGGTGCACAACAAGCTCGAGTCGCAAGGTGCTGAGTGACTTCATGCGCGAATCATGTTCCTGCGTTCATGGGCACAAGGACATAACGGCGCCCATTTGCCTCGACCGTACCAACATCACGAGAAACAAACCTTCGGAGCCCCAACCTGCAATGAGAAGGTTGAGGGTCAAAGTCAATATGGTTTGCTGAATGAGGTCCGATGTTACCATCACACGTCGGATTGTCGATGCATAAGGAGGAGGTTATGGCTACACCGGGCACAATGGTGTCTCTTGATCATTCCCCTCTGGCTCTTGGTGCGGCCTTGGAATTCCTTATACGAGGGCGATTTCCCGGGGAGCACAAAGAGGCCTATTGCTCATCAGCAAGAACCCCTATACGCCATGTCGAATTACTCAGTCTCCGCCCTCAAACCCCACGCTGCCTATGGAGCATCAAACGCCCATGCCATAAACGTGCATGCCAACGTCGTGGTCCCCAACGTTACATGTACGTTGTCCCCCAATCGTCTTCCCCAGACCCGGCTGAACACCAACTGTAGTGGTCCCTGTTACCTTCGAGCCGCTGCCTTTGGGTTCAATCAAACCTGAGGGTTGGCTTCATGACCAACTGGGTTTGATGTCTGATGGACTAGCTGGCCATGAATACGACTTCTACCACTACGTCCATGACTCCAGTTGGTTAGGAGGAAATTCTGAATACTCGTCTTTGAACGAAGGTTTCCCATATTGGTTCAACGGACTTGTCGCCCTTGCATACGGTTTGGATGATGCTCGACTGAAGACTCAAGTCTTGAACGCTGCTAGTTATGTTCTCGGTCACCAGCAGACGGACGGTTGGCTGGGCCCGGAAACAACGAACAGCACCCGAGATCTATGGGGACGATTCCCCTTTTTCCTTGGGCTATACCAACTCATTGAGGCGGACCCGACCCAGGCTCCCACTACCATTCCGGCTATGTACAAATTCATCAATCTTATGCACGGGATGTTGATCGACAACGTTGGGTTCACCCAATTCTGGGGTCAGGTCAGATATCAAGACATGATGATCACGCTCCAATGGCTGTACGAGAAACACCCGGTAGACAGCGGGAACGACAACAAGCAGTTACTTATGGAAACTATGTACTTGTTGAAACAGCGTTCTTACGATTGGTCTCAATACTACAACAAGGATGTTTTCATCTTTGAGGATCTGGATCTGATTCAACCTGCTATCACTGGCGATTCTGCCATCTTTCCATTCGTACACGGTGTGAACACTGGCCAAGGCAAGCATTCTATTTCGAGTGAAATCTAGAAGAGTAAAGCTTCTAACTTTTGGGAATAGGTCTCAAAGCGAACGCTGTCGTCTAGTGAGCTTTTTATCCCGCCATTTCCAGAAAATGACGCACTGATACTATATAGCCGATTTACTGCGAACCAAAGTCTCTTACAAACTACTCGAGACGGAGTCGGCTGGACGATGCAATACCACTCAGACTCCGCCGGTTCCATCATCGGCGATGAGAGACAGATAGGCTTGGCGCCAAACCGAGGAGCAGAGCTTTGCACAGCAGTTGAGGTATTATCTTAATACCTTGCGTCTTAGATTGCATACTAAAAAGCTCTACTATAGACCATGTTTTCGTTCTCGTACCTTTACCAGGTCATGGGCGACAACAGTTATGCAGACAGTTGCGAGCGTACGGCTTTCAATGCATTGCCCGTTTCATTTACCCCTGACCACTGGGCTCGTCAATATCTTGCTACGTCAAACGCACCATTCGCCCGCCACCTTGACACGCAGTCTCCGTTTTGGAACGTCGGCCAAGACGGTATCATCATGGACCTAGGTAAGATCTCTGGAAGCATCGGTCAAAAGTCCAAAGTTAACCAGAACTTAGAACCCAACTACCCATGCTGCACTGTCAACATGCCTCAGGGACTTCCCAAGTATCTGTCCGCCTCCTATGTCCGAGTTGGTCAGAGCGGCCTTGGACACGCTTTACTCGGCCCAGCCACCGCCAATACAACACTGGGCGACGGCACCCAAGTCACAGTCACCTGTAATACCAACTACCCCTTCGACAACACCCTTTCTTATGAGATTACCACCACGAAAGCCTTTGACTTTTCCGTCCGAGTCCCCGCCTGGGCCGTCTCGTCCACCATCTCCGTCAACGATCACAAGGAGGCAAAACCCGCCTCCGCGGACGGGCACACCGGCATGGCCACTGTCAACATTCCAGCCGGCCAAAACTCCATCCAGTACACCCTTGGCGCTAGTATTCAAACCACCGCGCGTTCCAACGATACCGTTGCCGTCTACTACGGTGCCCTCCTCTACGCCCTCGATGTCGGCCAAACCGTCGAGGTTCTTCCCCCTGATGGCCCCCCAAATCCCCCACCGCAGGTACACGCGTACAACATCACCGCTACCCAACCCTGGAACATTGCCATCGACCCTTCTAGCTTAACGTTTAACCGCAACACCAACAGTACCGGTACCGAGTCCTTGGCGAACCCAATCTGGGCATCTGGAGCGCCGCCAACAAGTATTACTGCCCGCGGATGTCAGATTGATTGGCCTCTATATCATGGTATCCCAGCCCCTGTGCCGCTTGCTCCGAGAAATTGTACGAGTATGGTGATGAATGTAACGATGAGGCCGTATGGGAGCTTGAATGTGCATATGGCTGAGCTACCAACCATTGATTTGACGGGCAAATAGACCTGTATAAGGCGCGGTAAGAGGAATATGTGGGGTTTGGATCGTTTTATATCATTTATAGTCTAGTGTATACGTATATGTCCCTTTGCCTCCTATCCTGTATTGTTCTGTGAAAGCTCCCAGTGCGGTTCACGTTCTTGGTGTCTGTACCGCAGTTCTTTGCACTGTCCACATTCTTCACTCTCGACTACGGTTATGCCATGTCTCTTCCTTTACTCTTTAGCTTGAATTGTCGTCACACATCTCTTACTCGTTCAACACACCCAGTAACATCGTCATTTTAATCTGTATCTGTATGAATCACCGTTCCCAGGTGTACAAAAGCCCACTGAGGAACGAATTTCACCGTAACACTTGCACAAAGCCCCCGTGCCACGTCTGACATATTCATTTTAAACCATGAATGGCACGCTTTACTACATAAACACCTCAAGTCCTTTTTCCAGTTTCAACCTCTCCTCTACATCAACCCCACTGTTCCCCCGATAGGTCGTCCAACGCCGAAACCTTTCCCTTTCGACGGCCTCGTAAGGGCTTATTGTTCACATACTGTTCGAGTCTACCTTGTTGGCATCCTACTCAGTTACATCCTGTACTTTTACTTTCTTCAAGCCAAAAATTGCCGGCAAAATATCCTTCCACTATATGGCATACGCTCATCCGCACTGCGTGGGACATCCTCGTGGCAGACCTGGTGGGGTCCAAGGACGGCCAAGCCAGAGCCACAGGTTACATTCCTTGAGCGAGGGGCCAAAATCGGTTCGGGATGTACATGCACCCAAATGCACCAAGACCCACATATGCCATATAACAACACCTACCAAAGCTACCCGCCCACGTATGGTGGATCTCCTAATGGGTCTAATCCACCACCTGGGTCTTCCTCAGCCTAGAATCACGGGGCGGACTCAGCTACTACGTTCACTCCTTTGGAGACTCCAACAACCGATACCATGGGATTCTCCAAGCTCCAAGTAGCAGCGGAGCCAAAGGAGTCAACTCTCCCCACAAAGCCAAGCCCAAGTGTCCGGCTCTGCCCCCACCAGACCCTCTCCTTCGACCGCCTCCAACGCATCTTAGCCCTGCCAAACCTCATGGAAGAACGCTTCCGCCACAAAACCGTCAACGCCTTGACCGCGACTTCCAGCCCCCCCTCGCATTACCTCAATCACGCAGAGACTCAGATCTGCGCCCCCCCCCCCCCTAGCACCGCAGGCTGCTTCACGCATCTCCAAGGCAAAACTCTTCTGCCAGAACGGCGACTTCCGCCGGCTCCATCTGCACTCCGAATGGGCATTCCAGCCTACACGTCCGATTTACTCGCGAGACAACAACAACTCCGAAGACGCCTTCCGCCGCTTTCTCTACAACACCGGCGTCTGGCTCTGCCCGCGGCCGGAAACTGAGCGACCCGCTCGGGGTCGGGGCCGTCTATGGGCGCTTGGTGCCGGCGTCGGTAGAGGATGCGGTTGAGCATTATGAAGTGCAGGAGGAGATGCACAAGGATTGCGAGCACTGCCCGACGGGGGTCGAGGCGCAGTACCGGAAAGAGGGGCGGGAGAAGGTTTGCACGATCAAGACGACGCGGTTGTTGGGGAGGGCGGGGGTTGTGAATGATCGGAGTTTTTTGGCTGGCGCAGCAGTGTGGGCTGTAGGGCTAAAAGTCCGACAACCATCGCTGCGCTTTTTCGCGGAGTTGGCGAACCTGACATCCGCCTTCACGCTCCAATCTAACAAATAAGAACCAACCTCCACCAAACCCCATCCCCCTAACCCAAGAAACTAGAACTCACTTCCTGAAAGCCTACCCCCACCCTTCTCCATCCCTAAGCCCTCCACAAGCTCAAAAGGTATTTGATAGCGCTCTCCGAGTCGCCACCCCCGTTCAACCTCAAGAAAAAGATACTGCTCCACTCCGCGAAAACCTACAACCACACATCGTCAAAGCGCATGCGGGGACTGGCTTAGTTGAGGCTCGAGGGGGCGGGGGCCGGAAAGATTCCATCCGGGTTGTGATAGTGCGGGGAGAGACAGTCATGATGATGGTGGTGCTGGGGAAGAAGGGATCCCCATAAAGTATATCTAGATTGGAGGCAACCCTGGCGCCTGGTAAATCCCCATGAAGTGCACCTACATATCCGAAAACTCTCCTACTGTAACAATGAGACCCCTTCCCAGCGCATCGGACCCCCCTCCCCCCGAAAAGACAACTCTACCACCACCGATCCTACTCCCAACCAGCTGCCTGGGCTCTTCCCAAGGAGCAAGATCTCTGCCCAGCGTCCCCAGCGTCGAGGGCGGTGTGTTTTTAAAGCAGACTCGCTATCGAGACAGCCCTCGTCGTGGGCTGGGACCCCGTGGAAGGATATCACAGCATGGTCTATAGCCGCCAGAAAGAGCCGGCCAGAGAGGCGGTTTTACGGCTGAGGGTTAGGGAAAGGGGTGATGGGATTTTAGTAGGGGGAGGGTTTGTCCCGGATTTGCTGGAGGGTTTTGGGGAATGGAAAGGGTGCGAGAAGAGAGAGAATGGGGGCCCCTTTTTCTTTTTTAAAAAAAAAACAAAAGGTTGAGAGCGATTTTGTGCGTGTGAGATGTGCAGAGGGGAGGGTTGGAGAGCAAACGTCAAGATACATATGTACTTCCTGACTTTTAACGAAAAATTTACCAAATCAATTTAAAAAAAAAACTAAATGACCTGGCTACATATGTAGTACCGCTGAATTAGGGGAAATCTTCTGGAGCTTTCGGGCGTTACATGGGACATGAGAAAGTTGTTAACAAAAGAGTAGTACCGTCGTCAGCTGTGTGCGACTTGTTGATTTCTGGTGTTTTTCCTGTTGTGTTAACCGGGTCAAGAAATCCCTGGATTTTGTTTGATTGATTAGTTATTGCGAGTTCTTCTAGAAATTTACTCGCGGAGCATCCTTAGGATGCGAGGTTTTCGTCGGGCTAGAGCAGTTGTGTCTTCAGGACGGAAGAGGTACATAGGAATTGGATGGCAGATACCTGTTGTATTATTCTAGATCCTACATTTGAGCACTTTGAATTGTTCGCGATCAATCTTCCATTGTAATGCCGATATAACAACTTCAAACCGTCCAAAATTCTCTAGTGTTTTCCTCTACTCGAGCGAAAAAAGCAAATGTTGCGTCGTTCCTAGTTCTCAGTAATCTTACACTGCCAACCCGACTCCTGGCTCAACAAGGGTAGACTATTCCAACATCAGTCACTTCAAGCTCGAGTTCTCAATGCCGCCAAATATAAGGATTCACTTACCTAGCACCTAAACACCAACCCAATTCATTACCCTTGATCTGCTTCGCGATTTTCACCTCCCTCGAAATCGGCATCTCGTATCCAGTATGTAATAAAGCCATCATGAAATTCAGATCAAGACACCATTCTGGTCGATCCTCAAGTTCAGCAATTGCACCCTTCACACTCTCAAAGACCCCCCAACCACTCGCCCCATCACACACCTTTGCCGCCGTATCCCTGAGCTCTTTGATCGAAAAGGACTCTGGCATACCAAGCGGCTCTGTTCGGTCGTAGAAATAGCTGAAAATGTACACATCTTCAGCCGCAAAGGTTTTCTCAAGAGAGGGCTGGTGTACGCCTTTGAAAGAGCATGGTGCAATGTCGCAAGCAGCATCTTTCTGGAGAGTCTTCTCGGCTAAGGCACGACATTGCGCAGGGCTGCCGTATGCGGGGCCTGTCATGTTTGCGGTGACCTTTTTCCCGTCATTAAGAGTCACATTGACTTCTCGGCTCATACCAGGTGCAATGCAAGGGTTTGGAATTGGGTTCGACTGCCATGAAGGGTCATCTGGAGAAGCATCATGCTTGGCTTGGATGACAAGCTGATGGACAGCCTCACGAGCATCCATCAAACCGTATCCCAGATGGGAATGCGAATAGAGCTCGAAGACACGACCACCGAACTTTAGACTAAACTTGTGGTCCCCTTCCTGAAGCTTCTCAGGCATGCCTTTCGAAGGGCTTTTGAAGGTCGGTTCGAAGACAATTTGGGTTGAGCTGCCTCCTAAATCAAAGACAGCGGCCGTGGGAGACTTGTCGGGTCCTCCAATCTTCCCGAGAAGATAATTCGTGGTGATCCATGCATAGACGCCCTCGTCCTTGCCGTCCATAACCTCAACCCCGCCATTCGCCTCTGACACGACTGGAAACGGGTAGGCTGTCTCGAGGCGCATGCGCACAGCCTTGAGAATGGCTTGACTCATCTCCTCACCCAGCTTTCTCAACCCAGCAGTAGCCTTTACGGCGATTGGAGAGCATCCCTTGAGCTGATCGGGCACAGTCGCCATAGCGACATCCATCAACAGATCCAGACTCTTTGCTGCGCCATCAGTATCAGTCTTGTACGAGCTTAAGCCTGAGCCCCCTTCCTTCTTTTCAGTCATCTTGAACTCCTCATGTTCGAGCTCTGGTGAGGGTCCACAATTGTTGAATCGGTAAACATGTATACGAGAGCCGGTACTACCAGCGTCAATCATCAAGGCATATTGTATCAAAGGTATGTCGGAAGAGTAGGACTTCGAGCACTTCGTCGTCCCAAGAGGCCCTGGATCCGAGGTTCCAGACTTTGAAGGTGCATGGCCTAGAAGTTCGTACTTAGCAGATTTGGCCTTGTTAGATATTTCCAATAGAGAAGCAAACCTTTCACGAAATCTCTAACGCCTGCTCCATCATTTGGCACAAATATATAAAACAACAGTACAATGAACGCAATAACCCCCCCAGTCTTCAAATATCTCGATCTCGAAGATGGCGTCATCCACGCCTCCTTAAGGTTCTCCACGACGTTTGTGGACTGATTTGCCCGACCGTTATTCCTATGCCTATCCTCTTTCTCGTATGGATCGTGGTTGTGGTGGCTCTGGTTGGGTTTCGGTAAGGAGATCGACCGTCTGCGAGGTGAAGAGCTGAAGCTGATGTAGGACCACAAACTAGGACGGCGACGGGCATCAACGGCAGTTGACATAGAAAAAGATTTCAAAAGCGGATGCTGAGGAAAGCAATGTCCTCACTAGCGGACACTGCTTACTCGGCCGCGGGGAGTCTCAAAAGAAGGTGGCGGCCAAGGTTGGCCTATTGGAGAGTTAGAAGAGATCTTGAAGTCGAAATTATGGAAGAAAGCGTGCGCGATGCATACCAGGTAGTCTTTGTAGATAGTAGCAACATGAAAAATCTGTGCTTGTGTGCTCCCTTCCTTATCCTTTGGTGGCCCCTTTGAGTTAGAAATTATTTCGGCGGAAAAGATCCCTGTCGCCGATCCTAAATTATCCAAAGATTACGGCTGTCAACGGCCTTTGCTTGAAGAAAGGTTCAACGCTTTGTGCTTGTTCATATTGTGATTACTGACAACTTGAACATGACTGGTTTGCAGACAAGTTCTACTCGGGCGCTCACACGTCTTTCAACAGCCGCAAAATGCGCCACAGGAAGTCATGCTCCAAGTCTAATCAGGCGCCTTGCTACTGTGGTTGACCCAGGACACAAGGTAGCCGGGACCCAGATGTGAAAACCCTATGAGGCCTTTACTAATGCAATGCAGGACCCTACAGAGCTCGATCAGATCACCACCTTACCAAATGGCATACGTGTGGCGACAGAAGCCCTCCCAGGCCACTTCTCAGGAATCGGCGTTTACGTCGATGCAGGGTCGCGTTACGAGAACGAGGAGCTCCGGGGTGTCAGTCACATCATAGATCGTCTGGCCTTCAAGTCTACTAGCTCAAGGACTTCCGATGAGATGCTGGAATCTTTAGAGACCCTGGGGGGCAACATACAATGCGCATCATCGAGGGAATCGCTCATGTATCAGTCCGCAAGTTTCAACTCGTCCGTTCCATCCACACTAGGCCTTCTTGCCGAGACCATTCGATATCCTATGATTACCGACACCGAGGTTCAACAGCAGCTGGAGACTGCGGAGTACGAGATAGGAGAGATATGGTCCAAGCCAGAGCTAATACTACCGGAGCTGGTGAACATAGTTGCCTATAAAGACAACACCCTTGGAAACCCTCTTCTTTGCCCTCAGGAGCGATTACAGTTCATCAATAAAAACGTCGTGGAGGAATACCGGAATACCTTTTTCCGACCGGACAGGATGGTTGTGGCTTTCGCCGGCGTGAGCCATGATGAGGGTCTGAAACTCACAGAGAAGTTCTTTGGCAACATGCCAAAACCGCAAGAGCCAACCTTATCAAGAACCGAGTCGGAATCGTCCCTTTCAAACTCTTCAACTTCAACTTCATCTCCATACTCATCTTCTTGGTCCTCTTCTTCCTCGATATCATCAGCGTACACCTCACCACCAACTTCACCCTCATCACCTTCACAGACATCGAAACTACTTTCCAAGGTACCCTTTCTCAAAAATTTGTCGACCTCCGCACAATCCCAAGCCCAAGTATCTGCCCTAGACTACTCCCCAGCACAAGCACAATCGTTCGATCTTAATGCCCCTTCACATTACACTGGTGGCTTCCTCTCCCTCCCTCCACTACCACCTCCAGCAAATCCGGCTCTTCCTCACCTTTCGCACATCCACCTCGCTTTCGAAGCTCTTCCAATTTCCTCCTCAGACATTTACGCTCTCGCAACCCTTCAAACTCTGCTTGGTGGAGGGGGTTCTTTCAGCGCTGGTGGTCCCGGCAAAGGCATGTACTCTCGGCTGTACACAAATGTTCTCAACCAGCACGGATGGGTCGAGTCTTGCATCGCTTTCAATCACTCCTACACGGACTCCGGCCTCTTCGGCATCAGCGCTAGCTGTACTCCCGCGAGAGTATCTCAGATGCTAGAAGTCATGTGCCGCGAGTTGCAAAACCTGACACTTGATACTGGCTTCTCAGCTCTGCAGCCAACGGAGGTGAAACGTGCGAAGAACCAGCTGCGGAGCTCCCTGTTGATGAACTTGGAGAGCCGAATGGTAGAACTAGAGGACCTGGGGCGGCAGGTACAAGTTCACGGCAGAAAAGTTGGAGTAAAGGAGATGTGCAGGAAGATTGACGCCTTGACTATACAAGATCTAAGAAGAGTAGCAAAGCAAGTCATGGGAGGAATGGTGATGAATGTGGGTCACGGAAGTGGAGCACCAACTGTAGTGATGCAAGAGGGTATGCATCCTGGCATAGCGACTAAGGAATTTGGCTGGGGAGAGATTCAGGAGAGGATTGCGAGGTGGAAGCTTGGAAGGAGATAGATGGCTGCTGTTATAGTATGTAGATGTAATTCAACTTAGATATACCCTCTCATAATAATGGACCATATCTTGATCATCTGAATTGCCCGACAAATTCCTACCTCCACCACTCTGCTCCCAACATCGAATGCGGCAGAAACCTGGCGCCGCTTTTGTAGATGCATAAACCCAAGAAAAAGTTTACCGAGATCCTGGACCTGCATCAAAGCATCACCAGCTTCCACAAACACTCGAAACCCACTCAAGATTCTCCTACTTTCATTAACAAGTCCTCGTCATGGTCCAGCTGGAAGAAGTCGAAGACCCCGAGCTCGACCAACAGCAACCCGGTCCCATCTCCTACGACGACGACGATGACGCCGACTTCACAGACACCGGTCCGCTCCCCCCTCCCCTACAGCAAGCCCTGTCTAACCTCCACACCCAGACTCCTCAATCTCCACCTCCTCCCTCGCCCCCCCAACAAGCGAAACTCTCACCGAGCGCCTCCTCGCCCTAAAAGACATGCTCCCGCCCTCAACCCGACGTCGCATCTCGAGCGGCTTCAGCAGTACGTTACGTGTGGTGAAATCGGCGGGCAGCTGGGGCGGGAAGGGCATGTGGGTGCTGAGCACGAGCGCGCTGATGGTTGGGGTGCCGTGGGCGCTGGCGTTTGTGGAGGAGCAGCAAGTGTTGGAGATGGAGAGGGAGCAGAGGGCTAGGGAGGGGGCGGGGGAGGTGAGTTGATTTTAGTTTTCGGATTTTGTGGAGGGATGGGGGGAGGGGAAAGGGGCCAGAGGAGGAGAAGAAAAAACGGGGTTATTTTAAAGTGGAGAAGATGGCTAATGTGTTTTTGTGCTATAGGTTTTGACACCAGGAGCAACGACAGGCCAGTCGGCACAGCAGGGGAGGCCCATGTTGTAAGACTATCCGGAAGGCTTCGTCAGAGTGGTTACAACTACGAGGTTGAGGTGTAGGGCATATGGGGAAGGACTTGCTTGCGATGGGGAGAAGCTGGATCGGGCGGGGTGTACGATATCGAGCATTCCTCTTCTCCGACTATGATATACTATTAGGAAGCGAATAAGAATCGCCGGGTCTCAATGCATTTATAATGAACCTCGATAAGATCTGAGCGGCTTGAAAATCTCGCCCAATAAAATAGACTATTCGATGTTCTGAGCTGCTAGCCACTGACTGATTGTCGACTTTGCTACCGAGAGTACCTGGACATTGGAAGAGTTCAAGGGTGAAGGGTTCGATCCCGATGATCACGTATGTATATGGCAATGTCCGTATTGAAAGAGAACCATTGGTACTATATCTCATATTCAAAGTATGCGAGATCCCCTAAATAGCCTAGAGACAGACCTTACTGATACCGCCATCGCCGTCCCAGGTGCAGAGTCAACATGTGTCTAGGGCGTAATCGGCATTGTTAAACCTCAATGATATCCAAGCATTCAGGTGAGATCCAAATCCTCAACCTAACATGGAGGACGCCTCTAATTACCAGGAAATGAGGAGGCCTATGAGAAAGCCCGGCACACGAAGCCCCATCCATTCCAGACTCTCAGCGAAGTCCATAGGCAAATCGTTCAGGCTAGAATATATATCAGCAAACGCGCAATTTCTCATCGATATGGACGTACCCTCGCTTCCCTTGCAATGTCAAGATTCTGCTTAAATTCTTTGTACAAAACCTTTGTCTCACCGCTCTCTTCCATCCCATCCACAACTTTATTTGCATACTTCTCTCGCTTTTTTGCACCCCAGTTTTCTCGTTCGACAATCTTCTCAGGGTTGATGTGGCCGTTGTTCTTCAGCCAATTGAGAACGTACTGATTCAGGTGATGGCGCCAATGGTATAGGGCATGGGCAGTCTCTGCGTTGGCCGCACAAGTCCTGTGGTAGAGAAAAAAATCAGCGACCCTATTACGGAAGGGCTGGTTTGATAATGGTCCAGATGACTTAGTATCCAGACAGGCAAGCGATCATATTTCACAGCTACAAAGGACCAAGTACAGGGTATTATTGTGATCATGACTAGCTTACCTGCCAAGATAGAAGCTCTGCTCCTGGTTAGATGTAGGATTCCCTTCGTCGTCCACTCGGCTCTCTTTCTCATCGTCGCCGTCGCCGTCCTCGTCCTCGTCATCAGTGAGGTTTTCGAGGGTGTCTCGATTGTACGGCTTGCCGCTGAAAGTGAGCTGATGTTTTGCAGGATGGCCCGATCGATTGCACGCGTCACATTTGTGATCAAACATTGTTGGCACGTCGAGTCTGGAGAGCTCAGGCCGTGCTTTGAGGACTTTGAGGAAGTCGGCATTCCAAGCACTGGACAGAAATTTCGACCCGGAATATCCCTGGACTTCGTCATCTAATTTGCGCACCGCGATCTGATATATTGGATCATGCCTCGCAAACGCCGGATTCAACTTGTTATGGATCATCCACTCAACAATATCTTTAAAGTGCTCTATGGGTTTTTTGTGGGCATGTCGGGTGAACTCTAGAGGCATGTCCTCCAACCCAAGTGGAGCACCTATTGTGTCTTCCTCATCGTCCAGAAATTCATCGTCGTCCACATACTCATTGAGATTTTGACCCCCACTTAAGGTCTGTCGTATAGCTTCCGTAGCGGAGTCTGCACTCTCCTCACTGATCTCATCATCAGTGTATTGGCCTTGGCGTGGTTGGTCTACTGGCTCTGCCCGGGGCTCCAAATCATTGGAACCCATCTTTTTACCAGCACGACGGCGCATCAGTATCTCAAGTTGCGCTTGCCTTTCGCTCCGCTTTGAGGTATCTGTTCTCGTCCTTGTACGGTTTCTAAGAACCTGGGTCTCTCGCAGGGCATCCAGGTCCTCCTGGAGTTCATTCGCGGAATTCTGAGAATCTGACGACGAAGGTTCTACTACCTTCTTTGTAAGTCGCCTTCGAGTTGGGGAGATCACCAAGTCCCCATCCGATCTTTCGCTGCCGCTAGATACTATAGTCATTGCTTTGGATTTCGACCTTACTACTCGGCCTGTTTTGGTCCCAATATCCCCATCATCGTCCGTTGTTGTAGCTTTGTCAGCTAACTTTGAGTTGCTGGGCCGAAGCTTTCTGGTAGACCTGGTTTGGAAACTTGGCAAAGTCTTAGGCTCGGACTCGTCATCGGTTGAGACTTCGACTACGTTCTTGTTTCCTCGAGGCCCAGTAGACGATCGCATAAAGCGCTTCGTGGTTGACGTGGGCGCTATCGCCTTACTGGCATCGTTTCGCTGTTTCGATGAACTAACTGACTTTCGCCTTTGAAAATCGGATAACGGAGCAGCACCGCTTCTTCCACCAACGAAAAATCGCAAAGGGGTGACAGCAGCAGAAGACGGCCGTTTTCGACAAGGAGTCGTTGGTTCCGCCAGTGCAGGGTCAATTTCATCATCACTGCTCAGTACTGCTGGTGTAGAACCAATTCCACGTCTCCTGGCACCTGGTAGTGGCATCTCATCTTCGTCACTGAGAATTAGAGTATTCTTTTCAACGTTCCTCTTCGTCCCAGTAGAGTCCGCTGGCGGGGGGGCCAGAACATTCGCCTCGGACCTTCTTGCAGGAATTATAAAGCTCGAGGGGGTTGCGCCTTCGTGGTCTGTGCCTCTCTTACGTCGTTTAATAGGACTTGATTTAAGCTTACTTTGCAACGTTGTGTTTGACTCCGATGAAAGTGTCTCATGTTCTACATTTGATCGATCAGTCATTAGATCTGCAGGTTACGTGGGGGATAACTCACCGTGTGCATCTCCCACTTCAGTCTGAGATGAGTTCAAAGGTGTGGGCAAAGGCGCCTCATCGCTAAATGAGTCCTTCCTCAGGCGTTTCCTTGACTCCGGTGAGTCTACCACAAACGTGACTTGGGATGACTTTGTCGGTGTATTGAGACCATGGATGTTTGCTGAAGTGAGCACCGTCTGACGGGGTGGCGCGTTGGTAGTGCGGCGCTTTTTGGAGGGGCTCGGTGACTGGTCGTAGTGGACAGCAGCGGCACGCCTCTGAATTTGGTCAGGATAGTCGGAAGCTGCTGGAGATGAAGAGGGTAGAGGCGAGAACGTTAGTCGAGTTTGCTCCCTCCGGTTTGATCGCCGTACAGAAGACATCTTGCGGCCTTTCTGTAAGCCGCAGTAGATCTAGACGGTGAGCCTCATAGGTCATGCCGGCTGGTTATGCGGAAGTTATCAAAAGCGAAGCATAAGCTATACCATATTAGTGTATAAGTCGATTAAAACCTAGGTGAGAATAAAAAGATGTGAGTTTCGGGGCTCGTGGTGGGGTTTACGCGACGGTGACGCGCGCGAAATCAAATGACTATTAGCGTGTGCAGAAAGCTTTCGAATCCTTGGCATCGCAATTGTCGCGCCTCCCACCTATTTTGTATAGGCCATTCGACATTTAAATTCATTCAAATTCACTCAACATCTATTATCGCATCAAAAGATAGGTGAAAATGAAGCTATTCAGACACTACTATTCAAAATCTATAGTACCAGCTTCAAGGTCTCTTTTCAAGGCTCTAATATCAGCTTCAAAGATATAACCTCCGACGGCGCTATGCTTGAAATGCTGTCTCGAAAACCTATCACACCTGCTTCTTTCGACAGCGTAATGAAGAAATTCACCAAAAGTGCCTTCAAAATGAGGCCATATCTCCTCGAAATGTCGTCTGATCCAGGCCTTCAAAACACTAAAACTGAGCTCGATGAGATTGAAATTCGGCGAATAGGGAGGCAGATAACGCATCTCACATTCGTGTGAGATGATGAGTTCTTCGATTCGACGATTGCAATGAATACTCGCGTTATCCATGATGATTACACTCTTCGGGGTCGGAAAGGGACTGCATAGAGGTAGCAATTCATCTGCTAGCCATCGAAAGAAAGCCTCGCCGTTGAACCAGCCTTCACGAATACCTGTACAGAGTAGATAGTCATCTATCGTGTAAGCCGGAAGAACACTCCAGCAATGCCCTCTCTTTCTAGAGGCTTGATAGCGAGCTGGCTCACCAACTGGTGCGTAGGCTTGATGACGTCACCCCGTAGTCTCATTGAACAAAGTCTCATCGACGAACACAAGCTGTTCAGCCGTCAGCCGCAATAGGTCGGCAACCCAGTTTAATCGCAGCTCATCGTTCTGTCTGATGTTCACACGCTGTCCCTTTTTATTGCTTCAGTGTCTCTTCTTCAGGATCCTGAATATCGTGAATCTATGAACATGTATACCCCACTCCTCCCATAGAAACCACACCATCTCTTTCTGCATAGCCCATGGCTGTTGCTCTAGATATGTAATTAGGGAGTCTTCAGCGGCCGGAAAGACCTTTCGAGAAGCGCCTTTGAGTCGGAATTGAGGTCTGAACGGAGAGCCATACATGAATAGATTCGCCTGAAATCTATAGACGGTATCGAAGTGACAGTGAACCTCTTCGGCGATAGCTTTGGGACACCAGTGAAGTAGCAGAAGCCGTAATATTTTGGAGCGAAGAGCAGAGGCTAGAGGGCCGATCATAGCTGCTGAGCTGCTGGAAACACGTCAGTATAAGCGAAGAAGTCTGAACAAATTCGTTTTCACCTATCTGCTGTTGTTTTGATGCGATAATAGATGTTGAGGGGTTGAAATGTCGAAATGTCTATACAAATTTGATGGGGGGCGCGACAAAAAATAAATGCCAAGGATTCGAAAGCTTTCTGCACACGCTAATACCTTATCCACTTAGTACTAATAGTCATCACCATTCAACGGTATTTCTAGTCCCAAATCTTCGAATGTCCATCAAAGGGTCAACGTAGGTTTCTTAGAAGTAGGGACTTTGACGATCAAGTCGTCAAGTCAACAGATAGGCTCTACCGACGCATTGTCGACTGAATCTAGTCGTTGCATCAACCGACAAATCGTACAGTTTACAATCGCATAGGCCCAAGTCAGCAAGCTGAAGTCGAGTTTGCACTTGGACTCTGACTGGAACAGCGACCTTGGGAAAGGAGCTTCTGCAAGTCGATATCCTTTCCCGGTCTGGCGGTCTTGGGGCAGGCTTTAGGACCAATGACTTCTATGGTTCCTGCCTAGGTATGGCATTTATTCGGCAAGGAGCTTCTATCAATGGAGACTCCCCGCGTTGTATTACTGGTCTTGATCTTGATCTTCGTTTTCGTATCACCTGAAACCAGGTCACCGTCGAATTCGCAGCAGTACGAGCTAAATCAGCTAATTGCCGAAGAGCGATATGCGGTGGACTTGCTTAACAGTTCGTATTATGGAGATTTGAATACGGAGAAAAACCGCTGGATGAATGTGACTGGTTTCCGTGAAGGGGATGGCTACGCATGGGATCTATTACCGCAGGTGCAAGCAAGAGCAAGGGAGATGTCGCAGAAGGCACTCGACATATGGGATCTCTCAGCAAGTGGCGATGGATCTGCTGGTATACTTCCTAGCTCTTGGGATGAAGCCAAAGTCTCTAAAGCCTCGCAAAATACCTCATCCTTAACAAACTCTGCTATCGTTCCAGCAATGTATCAGAACGTCACTGGCATCATTCGAGGGCACTGGACTCGCTCCAAGGTTACGGATGGATTCATGCCTCCTACGTTGAATCTCACTGCTGTCTCGCCTCGGATCAACTATGTAACCGAGGAATATGGCCGTAATGTCACTGGTAAAGATGGGAGCCTGCGGATTCAATTGGACGAAAAGAATAGCGAGACGCTCCTGTCAAATGAAGGTTTTATGAGAGAGATAAGTGCGGAATTGACCATCAGGGACGATAAATCCAGTGGTGATGGCTATGAGATGACCCTATATGGGGTACATTATCCTCAGAATGGTTCGATATTACTTTCTACGACTAGTCCGAAGTCTGATATTCTTCTCTACCTGCCGAAAGCAGTGCTTACACCCATCTAGGCTTGCTGGTATTTTTGCGTTACCACATCTTGCCTTGTCCGGAAAGGATTTCGCCCTGGCGCAAAAACTGCTCAACAAGACCCTTACAGACGCCATCAAGCGGCAAGAGTACCCTACAGACTCTGCATCACTAAACCCATGGTCATCGTCGCCCAATAGTGTATCAGATATCGTCTTTCCAACTCCACGCTGCGAATACATTGCGTACCTACAGCAACATCGGACGGGTCTGACAGGTGCTGAGCTGAGTTCGATCGAGGAAGAACTACGTTATCCAACTGGCGCATCGCTACCGGCTGCTCCGTTTATTAAGATGTCTGCTGTGATATTTTCTCCTGACTGTGGCTTTGTTCTTGAGTCCAAAGGTCCTCCAGACTACCCACCTCAATCGGGGATGCATTTGAGTGGCCCGAAGATTGAATCTTACATTCGTCTGGGCAGACGCTGCACTCTTGTATTTGCGTTACTTGTATGCGGACAGATCTTCCTCCTCATTAGGCAAATGAAAGATACATCAACCCCGTCAACTAGAAGCCGAGTCAGTTTCTACGCAATCGCTGCAATGGCAATGGGTGACGGCTTTGCATCTATAGGATTCATGAAGGTAAGTATGCTTATTGATTCCGCCTTCCTGCCTTTGATCTCCACAGCATTTCTGGCTTTGCTCTGCGTCAACTCTTTTGGGATGAAGTTTTTGATGGACATCTGGACCGTTCAAGCCCCGGAGAGGCAAGAAAGAGAACGTCGAGAAGCGACAGCCAATCCACTTTCGCCATCGCCAGCATCTCCTGCTCATTCTCCAACTCCCGTCGTCACAGCTGCCGGAGCAGATACCCTCCCTCTCCCTGTCACAGCTCGTAGACCCACAGATACCGGTGCAACTCCAATCATCCTTCCTCCAGATCAGGACTTGGCAGCAGCCGAAGCCGCCGAAGCGGATCCCACACAGCAGACAACTTTAGGAAGCGCCAACCAAGGAATGGGCGCCCTCTACTCCCGCTTCTACGTCCTCATGTTCAACATCCTCTTCCTCTCCCTCCACGCCATGTCCTGGCCAAATACCCTCCGCTCCATCTACGCAAATCTTTTTGCCTTCGTCTATCTCTCCTTCTGGCTCCCACAAATCTATCGCAACGTCATCCGTAATTGCCGTAAGGCCTTACGGTGGGAATTCGTCATTGGCCAAAGCATCTTACGCCTTGCCCCCCTCATCTACCTCTACACCGTGGATGGCAACATCCTCTTCGTCGAAACCGACACAAACGCCCTCTTCGTGCTCATAGGCTGGGTCTGGCTCCAAGTCTGGGCACTAGTCTCCCAAGAAATGCTCGGTCCGCGCTTCTTCGTTCCGACGGGCTGGGCGCCGCCGGCGTACGACTATCATCCCATCCTCCGCGAAGAGCACGACGAGGAATCCGGCGCCAGCTTGCCCATTGGTTTCACGCAAACCACCGCTTCCCCTTCTTCTGCAACTACAAAACCCGAAGACGCCGCTATCGAAAAGGGAAAACGAATTTTCGATTGCGCGATATGCATGCAGAACCTCGAAGTCCCAGTTGCCCCTCCCAATGTCACTACTAGTAGTTATAGCGAGGAAGCCGGAGAAGCCACTGCGTCTTCCCTAGCGACAATGATCTTTAGCAGAAGGGCATACATGGTTACGCCATGCAGACATATCTTCCATAGCGCGTGCCTGGAGGGCTGGATGCGGTATCGGTTGCAGTGTCCGATTTGCCGGGAGAATCTGCCGCCGCTTTGAATACCATCAAGAACTCACGCCAAGAGAGAGTGCATTCTTACCCATTGCAGAGGGTAGGATTTCACAGCCCGAGCTACGCGGACATTCTCCGCCTCCAACAAGCGAGGTGACGGAGATTGCTATGCACCGCTGTCGTCAGCGAAAACCATCGGCGAGTTCCGCTGAATCAGATGAAAGCATCGAAACTTCAAAGATACTCGACCTTGTTGGGATTGAAAAAAGGGGTGGAAAGGAGGGACAGAGAGATCGGTGGTGGGTAGGGCGAAGTGCATAAAGTGCCAAGACCGTGAAGTGAGGGAAATATAAGGTAGGTATACCCGAACCATCCGGCATGGAAAAAAGCGTATCAGAGAAAAAAGGCCAAAAAGTGCCACTGAGCAGAACGAACCGCGCAATCCGAGAAGCCAAGAGGAACAAGACCGCCGCAGTAAAAAGGACTTCAAGAAGATCGAAAGATTCGCTCACTCGATGCCTAGAGTCGTCAACAAGACCCGCATTATTTATTCATCCCAACCCTCCAATCGAGCAAGCTCTCTCCATTACGCTAGAGGCAGAGAAATTCATTCTAGATAGACGGACAGAGACCATCGACCCTTGATCAATCCCACTCTCAAACACGCCTCCCTTCCGTGCTGCTGGGATTTTCCGGCATGATTATACTCAAAATTTACAAGAACACTGCCGACGCCTAATTCCACATCCCCCGTGCCTAGAAGAAAGTTGACACAGAAGCCAAACGCCGTTGCGGGTATCGTAGATGCGGTCTGTACTATCAGCCACCCCCTCTCCCCAGAATCCTGCATGCACCCCCTCGGGCCCTCCACCCCTAAACCAACTCCCAACTCGCCACCCCCTCAACCCGCCACCCCACCCTGCCCATCATCCCCCTCCACTCCCCGGGACTAACCCCCCTCGCACTCCCCCCATCAACCTTCGTAATCGCCATCGCACTGACCGTCTGCCCCGGCTTGCCGAGCCGTGCGGGCTCCACATCGCACCACCAGAACATGCCATTGGTGTCAAAAACGAGCTGTTCGTCGTGCTGGCCATCGCTGCCGTTGATGCAGAGCACGTACGGGTAGGGCTTGCCGGGGCCGTTGCGCTCGGGCTGCCAGTGCTCGCAGACTTTTTCGAGCTGGAAGCGGATGGTGGGGGTGGGGTGGGCGGCGAGGGAGACGGGGATGTGCAGGTTGCGGGGGAGGATTTTGGATTCGGCGAGGCCTTCTTTGCCGGAGACGCCAGCGAAGGTGTTTAGCGGGGGGCCGGTGCGGGATTCGCCGATGATGTAGTCTTCCCAGGTCGGGTTGCGGCCGTCGGGGCGGAAGAAGTAGGACTTGTTCTGGGGGAAGTGGCGCGTGCCGAATTCGATGTTGGGCATGGTGAAGAAGGATGGGGTGAAGGATTTGTTATAAGGCTGGCCTTTGCCGTTGACGGCTCCGGCGCCCCAGCAGCAGTCGATGAGTTTCCACTCTCCGTTGTCGATTTTGACGGCGTTCCAGGCGTGGTTATGGGACTCTGGGGGGATGGGAGCCCCAGGGGGTAAAGTGGAGAAACCGTAGCCTTTACCATGGCCACCAACGACAAGTGATTCGAGGCCGGCTTTAGCGGCTATGGCGGTAAATAGAGCAGCGTAGCCTTCACAGACGGCGAGGCCGGTGGAAAGGGTGGAGGCCGGGGTGGAGGGTTTGACAGCGTTGTTGAAAAAGGCAACGACGTCGTAGGAGACATTGTGATGAAGCCAGGTGAAGATTGCTCGAGCTTTGTCGGTCAAGGATGTGAATGGGGCCGTGAGCTGGGAGGCGAGCCAGTCAATCGAAGGGACGGATTCATGAGGGAACTTGGTAGCATGGGTGTCTGGGCCTGAGAAGTCACGACAATGCAAGCATGAGGCAGAGGACGGTTGTGCTTGGGTTACGGCTGGTAGCCTGGGCTTAGTGCTTTGCACTTTTGATAGGTCAGGGCGAGATGATAGAGGGATCGGAGGAGGAGCTCCGTTAGTGCGTGAAGCAGCAGGGCTAGGGGTTCTTCCATTCGTCCCTTTGGATGTCCCCTGATCTTTATTCATCCCGTAAGAAAGAGCAGATCTCCTTGCTGGCATCGGTGGAGGCTGCTCAAGCCTCTCTGTAGATTCCGCCAACTCTTTCCTGGCAGGTCTTCTTAGAGGGAGTGCAGGCACGGTCGGAGAAGGTGACTTTTCCACAACCGCAACCATAGGTGTTGACTTTGAGCTTCTATATGGTATCCTTGAATTCTCTATATCCTCGTAACGTTTCTCTACTTCTGCTTTGGTACGCTTCGGGGGAAGAGGTGGTAATGTGGTGGGATCGAAGACTGGGGGCACCATTCTTCCCGAGTCCATTGACGGTGTCCTGGACGACGCGGTCCTCGATGTTCCATTCGAGAGGGCAGTTATTGACGGCGCTCTTGACGTCGATGTCCTTGCCGTCCCATTTGATAGTGCGGATATCGATGAGATATTAGACGTAAATGAGGACATTGATTCCACCGAGTCTCGCCTTGTCAGCTGCTGCTCCGACGGCCTTCTCGGGGGTAAAGCTGGTGAGGCTTGAGTAGATCGTTCTCGTGGAGGTAACCGAGGTGGCGGAGGGGGCTTTGCTTTATGTGGGACTGCTTGGCCGGTGCGTGTAATTGTAGGAGGGGGAAGTATGCCTTCTCGTATTGGTCCATTGGGCTCATTGCCGATTCCGTTCTTTATATGTATATTGTGGCTGCGGGTCGGAGGGACATTAGAGGTCTTCCTTCTGTCGAGGGGAGGTTTGTCTAAGGCCGCCTCGTTCGCAGCCTGAGGTGTGATTGGCGCTCGGCCAAGGTGGCCCACGTTGAGCGCTGCAATGCGTGCCTGTATGGATTGGACTTGAGGACCTTCCTCAGCCATTGCGTTAGCTTGAGGAAGATGCAAAACTCCGCTGCCTAGATTGATATCGTAGTCACAGTGGGTAACGAGCGTGATCGAAAAGACTATATGAGTAGAATTATGTGAGTAAAATACAGATAAGTATTGGCGACGCCGCAAAAGCCGTCAGGCTGCAGGCTGTGCATGCATAAGTCCTTCAGGCCCATATTTACATCACAAAAATCTCATGCCACGCCACGCGCCATTAAGCTTGAGAGTTAGACTGACAGAGCTGCATGCGTGTATTGCTCAAGAGCGGCTACTGTAAATTATGGCGCTGGGCATGAAGTTTCGCAACATATCGTTGTATGCGAAACCTCGTGCCTGTATCGTTTTCTAGGATTTGCCGAGAGCCCCATCAAGTTTAGTGGCGAATCTCCAAAAAGTGCAAAATAAGAACCAGATTTGTAAAATCAACCTCACTGCCCCCCGATGCTACATATGTAGTATATTCAATGCTCCATATGTGACCTACTCAGTGCTTCATATGTGGCCTACCCAGTGCTCCATATGTAGTATATTCAATGCTCCATATGTAGTATATCCAGTGCTTCATATGCAGTATATCCAGTGCTTCATATGTGGTATATTCAGTGCTTCGTATGTAGTATATTCAATGCTTCATATGCGGCCTACCCAGTGCCTCATATGTGACCTATTCAATGCTCCATATGTGACCTAGTCAATGCTCCATATGTGACCTATCCAATGCTTCATATGTGAGTCAATGCTTCATATGTAGTATATGTGATCTATTCAGTAAGTCGTATAAGAGGCACTACATAGACTACATATGGAAGCATTGAATATGAAGCATTGGATATACTACATATGAAGCTCTGAATATACTACATATGAAGCATTGGGTAGGCCGCATATGAAGCACTGAATAGGTCACACGTGAGGCACCGAATATACTACATATGAAGCATTGAATAGGTCACATATGGAGCATTGAATAGATCACATATGAGGCACTGAATAGGTCGCATATGAAGCACTGAATAGATCACATAAGAGGCACTGAATATACTACATATGAAGCATCAAAAAGACAGCAAAATTGATTTTACAAATCTGATTCACTTTTTGAAGATTCGTCACTAATTTTGATGAGACTCTCAATAAATTCTAAAAAACGATACAGATTTTGCATACAACGATAGTATTTAGACTTCGGCTTTCATATACAAACTCTCATACCACTGTCGTATCACATCATGGCTCAAGCAGACCCACTGCGGGTTGCACACTATTTGCATGCGGCTGCAGATCAAAAAGGACTGTTCATCAATTTGTCCGCAGTGCCGACGTTGCAGAGAATACTTGACGGGATCGAGGGCCTACGTACTGATATAACACGTCTTGATACCAAGATGGCTAATCTCGATTCAAAGATCGCAGTGGAGTAACGCTCATTTCCCGAACATGAAAATCTTTTGAAAGCTCATACTCATATGAACAGAGCATATAACACACAAGCACGGCTTTACAACTCGTCGTCAGTCAGTAGCTTTCCACAGTCTTTAGAGGCCATAAAGACCACAGCAGAAAATCACACCCGCCATCTTTCCAACTCACACATCTCAGCTTGCGACCATGCAAGGTAACAAAAAACTTCTCAATGAATAAAGAATAATAGAATCATGCTACTAATGAATCTTCATTTAGTCGATCAGATCCTCACTTTATTGCGTGCCTACAACCTACCAGAAACCGGCACTGCGAACGAGAGAAAGCTCAGATTGAGCCGTTTCATCGAGATAGCACGAGAGGTGTTTTTAAAGCAGAACACATGAAGTTACAGAGAAAGGGGGTTTACAGGGTAGAGATATCTATATCTGCAGTATTACACAAAAATCATGGGCTTCAAAAACGGGATCCCAGAACACCGGAAAGTAAATTCTGAGTGCAGATAAGTATTGGCGACGCCGCAAAAGCCGTCAGGCTGCCCCAGGCTGTGCATGCATGCATAAATCCTTCAGGCCCATAGAATATTTACATCACCAAAATCTCATGCCACGCCACGCGCCATTGAGCTCGAGACTGACAGAGCTGCATGTTGGAATACGAGGTCATATGGGGCATATTGGTATTTTGGTTGTTGTTGTTAGGAGGCTATCTAGGAGGTGGAAGGTGAAAACTCTACTCGTACTGGCGGGCCCCAGCCCTACCAGCCCTATGAAGGCGGAGATTACCATCTCCCCTATTTCCAACACTGCATGCGTGTATTACTCAAGAGCGGCTACTATACATTATGGCGCTGGGCATGAAGTTTCGCAACATATCAATAGGGCTGACTAGTGCACAAAGTATGGCGCACATTACGACGTATGATATATTTCTGGCGATCGAGCCAACCAAATTACAATCCAACGTCTATTAAGCTCTCAATCGCCCTTTCCTCTTCCCGTTCCCCTTCCTCTCATGTTCGCAATTTCTTGTAAAGAGATGCAAAAAGTCGATCCTAGAATGAGCCGGCCGTATAGCAAGGTACGGTTTTGGATACTTTCGTAATGCAGTTAGATATAAAACTACCTGGATGTGAGTTGTTTGAGGAACTCCAGCTAACGCAGAGTTACTCTAGAAGCTTCATAATAGCCTTGATAAGACTGTTCAAAAATATAAAGCAGATGCTCCACCAGCACCAACACTGCCACGCCACATGGACAGAATATTTGACAAAAAGATTGGCATTGGCTTTTTCGGGCAAAGGCAATGTACCCGAGTGCTTCCCAGGAGCACCGTAATGATGATTCCATAAATTTTCTAGCTGCCCTTCGCAAGGGTTCATAGATGTAAGTGATACCCTTCGTAATTCGTTAAAGCGTGCTGAAACAAACCAAAATTCGGCACACCAGATGTGAAATATGTAAATAGAAGAGAACTTTTTGTCATATCTTGCAGATATATGCAGAGTTGTACAAGGGTCAAATATATAGAACAAGATCCAGGCCGCTAGGACCTTCGCATTTTCCGTGTCGAAAGGCGTAAAAGAAGATGATCCGAGAGCCGAACGCACTGGGGTATAAGGGCCGCAAGAATCGATCTTGATGGAGAAGAATGTGGAGTTTATATGGAAGATATGTGCAAACGGGCTGCGTTGGTCATGCGACGGCGCAGACAGAGCTTTCTGCTCTTGCCTTCATATGTGCCGCTTGCGTCTCAAGCGATTGAGCCATCTCGAGGGTGACTTCTAAACATCAGCACACAAACGTGAAGTAATTGTGCAGGGTACATTTACCAGGCCAGACAGCCGCGTTCTCCAGCATGCGAGCCGTGACCATTAATATTTTACTACCGTAGCCACAATCCTCTATATTTGGCGTGCCAGTCGTTGCTGTCAAAGCTGCAGTAGCACTCATGTTGCCACTGTCCCCCAGCTTCACTTCTGCACTACCCAAGACCTCCTCAATTTGCCTCAGCAGCTTACAATCTTCATCCTCCAAAAGCATTATTCCAGGGACTTGGCCAAAGTCAATCTCGTCCTTTCCGATTATTCCGAGGTAACGGCCAACCCTTTGCTGCACGGTGGAGACCCATTCAGCCAGTACTTGAGCACAATCGAACGCGCACATTGCTGACTGGAGAGGCAACTCTCGAGAATTGAAGTCTGCAAACGTCACGCCGAGTTTATCCGCCATAGACAATGATGTTGCCGCACAGAAAGCTGCTTTCCGGAGATGCCTCTCACGCTTCGAGCACTGTCCTGAAGATTGGGGCGCTAACTGTTCGTGATGCACAGGCATGGTCGGGACCGGTTGCTCAACCTTGATACAAGGCGTTTCTAACATAGGGGAGCTGCTATTCGTACTAGCAGATGCTGCAGTGGAGCCACCATCGCTAGGACTGGTATCGGGAGAATGGTCAGCATGTTGAACGATTTCTGAGCCTTGGGCTAATTCATCGGCCATGCCATCGAAATCGCGTTGCCAAAAGGCCTCTTTCGAGCGTCCCAGATTAACGAACAAGCGGACATATGCAAGATCTAAAAGTGGGATGCAGTCCGCGGATAGTGAGCTAATGCCAAACGGATTCGGTCTTTCAAAGCTGTGCTGAGGGTTGCTGACCCACGCAGCCTGCCATGCTCTTAGGGCAGGCTCAACATGAGCGTGCATGGCCTCAGTTTCTTGCGTTGTCCATTGCCGTCCCATGTGTCTTTGACGTGTTTCCCAGATGTAGTTGTGCAATGCATTGATGAGTACAAGACAGCCAAAGGTACTTGGTCTGATCTCACTCTCCGGAAGATCCTCCAATTTCAGAGTCGATCCGAATGGTTGATTGTATTGTGAAAATACTTGAAGTTGCTGTTGCTGCCGCCGTTGGCTAGCCGTAAGTAAAGAGCTCAAAGCAGATGCAAAAGGCAAAGCTTTCTGCTCCGCTACAGTAGCACCACCTAGGGCATACCAGGCCTCGGCACAGTCAGCAGCCCACAAATCCTCGTCACAGGGAAGATCAAGACGTATTTCAGAATTCATCAGCGCTGGAGCGTGATTATAGGCTGACACCAGGAGACTTGATAAAATGAACACGGCATAAAGCGTCCTTTTCCGTTCCTCGGCCAGCTTCCAATCGTACCACTCGTTCTGACTACCGGAAAGGTTGTATTGGCCAGAGACGTTCCAACTGCCGGTATGGTACTCATCGCCACCCATCTGAATATCCTCGGCCCCGGAAGGATGTTGTGGTCTCTGAGACGAGCCACTTCGGGAAGGATACCCATGAGGTAGGGGTTTTGCGAGCTCAGCTGCTCGAGCTAAACTTACCAAAGCAGCGCAGTGAGTGCTTGCGATCCCTGCGGCCGTTCTGTCACCACAATTGTGGCCATAGATGACGTTCAGCAGCATTGCCTGTACCAGCCATAACGGTGTGTTCTGTGCAGAGCTCTCACTAGCGTTGGTGGACCCGTTGAGAGCCGCTGACATATCAGTTTTGCGCCTCTCCTCCAGGTAGAGTTGGATCATTTTTTTAGCCATCTCAAACAGATCTTTAGACGCATTTAGTTCATATTCATACAGTGCACCAATCGCAGCCATTGCGAGTATAAGAGAACCCCCGCCTCCCACAATCCCCGATTGGCTGAAATTTATCTGACCACTGGATGCTCTCAGGCTGTTAGTGTAAGCCGGCGAATCAAAGGACAACGATGGGACATGCAGAAAGGGGAGGTGAGGATGGAAGTATTGTATGTAAGCGGCGACGTAACGCTGGAGATCGTATGTACTTGGTAGATGCACCCCGCTCATGCTACGTGACCTGGCAGCAAAAGCCGTTGACAACGGCGAGCTTATTTGAGGTTGAGATGTTTTCAAGTGATTGTGTCCGTAGAGTGAGGGGTGGGAAAGACTGCTGACGAGGGCTTGCCGAGTTGCGTCGGTGATGGAGTCTGTGGAAACCGAGGTGACTGAGCTTTGACGGTTGCTGCTGCTTATGGATGCGGCGGAATTGCTAGGCGTTTCTGAATTTGCAGCCATTGGGGGATGGAAGTACTGGTTATTCAGCCCATGCATCATGGATAATGGGGTCTGAGAAGTCAAAGGTGATGGAGTGGAGAAGTATCGGTCAGCGTTAGCCATGGGATCATGAAGTGATTTGGGCGACATTTGACCGGTCGGGAGAAGATCCGGAAAAGGAGTTCCGGACAAGTCCATCGAGTATTCTGGCGCCAGGGGTACCTGAGACATCATAGGATTCTGCCACATAGACGACGTATGCACCGGATTGTTGGGACCATCCAGCATCACCTCGCTTAATCCACTGTGGCTGCCTGTACTATGTGCGGAAGGGGAAGAGAGATCGATAGCCTGCTCGTTCGTATGGTTGAAAGACAATTGGTTGTCAAAGCCGTGGAGCCAGGCAAAATTACCTTGTTCATTCATGGTAGCCTGGGCTGGCGGGATACCTTGAAACCCCTGTTGATAAGGTGACGCTGGCGTATCAAAGGCGAGGGATTGTGGCGAATTGGAAAAGTGAAGTTGGGCCGGATTGACAGTGGATCCTGGCCCGTACCACAGATTTTCCATATCGATTTCACCACCGAAGCCTCCATACGGGGGAGCTGTACGCAAGCTCGCGCTCACGTCATTGTTTAAGCCATTCGTATCAAGTTTTGGTAAGACATGTGGATTGCCATGGTGACCAGTGGCGGTGGACATGCCTCGAAAATGGTAACCTCCAACACCTGGCAGCGAACTCATACTGGGATGATGACCAAAGCCGAGCGGCAGTCCATCCTGCCGAGCGACAGACGAATTGGCAGCTGCAATCATTCCGAGGGTTGCATTGTCTACATGGCTTATTGTGTTGGCCCGTGGACGCATGGAGCCAGCCCCTGTGCCACCGGAACCACCCGCTGCGCCGTTTGCTATTGAAGATTTACGGACTCTGGCGGGGCCGCTTGTGGCAGCGCTGCTCGTACTTTCTCGCCTGGTTCCCCTTTGCCGCGAAGTTGGCATCGCCGTCATGTGAAGTTTTTGCTGGTGTCTGAGGAGCAGATCCCGCCTCGCAAAGCACCGCGTGCATTCTGGACATTCAAACGGCTTCTCTTTCGTGTGTGATCGCTCGTGTCGCTTCAGGTGTTCAAGTCGTGCAAAGGATCGAGTGCAGGTGGCACAGATGTGGGGTCTTGGTTTGTCGGTTTTTGGAGGTGGGAAGTTGACGTTGCCGTTCTGGGTACCGTTCAAGGACTTCGTATGGGGACGAGCTAATCCAATGATCAGCTTTGGGAACTGAGACAAGTGGAGTAGACTAGGGCTCTGAGGTTCTCAGATGGGTCTTCGAGATTGCTTACCATTGCCATTGCCACCGCTGGTCATACTTTTCGGGCCTGGGGCCCCATTCGAGGTACCAGCTGTAGTGGACAAAGGCCCTGTTGCCGACTCTTGGCTCATTGTCGTATCTGCTAAGATCTCAGAACTAGTCAAGAGAAGTGCATGGGACTCCCGACAATGTAGTGTAGCGTAATGGGGATTGAAACCAAAATACAGTGCCCAATTCTTGTGAGACCCCTCGATGAGCCTTTTCGAGTACTTGGCTCCACGTATTACGAGCAGCACAGGTTTAAACGTAAAACACCGGTGGGCAGCCAGACCAACGATTGTTCAAGCTTTCAATGTACAAAATCTAAATGCTAAGACTTGTTGCAGTCAAGAGATATGCTGCTTCTGTCGTTTTGGTATTATCAGTCTGCGGAACGTTTGAAGAGCAAATACTGCATGGGTCGAGTCTGATTGCTCACCGTGCCCACTTGACCCAGGCGGGTAAAAAGGTTATGCAGCAAGCCGACGTTGACTTCCGATCTCGCGGGATAGGCAATGGAGCAGCCCCGGGTTGCTCAGATCATAACAATATAAAGAACGATTTGCTTCTCCAATTACGGCGATCCCCAGGGGAAAAGCGCAGTGCAGCGATCTCTCAGGACCTCCCGCGCCTCTGCTTGCAGAAGAGAAGCAGGCTAGGTGTTTCGCTTTACCCAGCGAAACAATCCGCTTACTGTGGAGCCCTGGTTTCACCACGAGACGGCTTTTATCGATAAAGCTTTTCGAGGCCGACCGTGTACGCAGGCAGCGCAAAAGCCCAATCGCTATCGGAAATTTAATAATATAATGTTCTGTCTCCCAGGACGATTGACAGAGAAGGCGGGAAATCGGAAGCAGTCCGTCAATGAAGAGGACGGCGAACCAGGATCCAAGCGACAGGCCCAAGCAGGAGCCTTTCACGAACTGCTCGATGGGGGGAAGTTAGAAAGTGGATGCGACGCGCAGTATGTACGGGGTTTTTGGGGTGGGGGAAAGGACGAAAGATTTCGACACTGTTCCTCTCACGATGAGGGTTGATGAAGGAAGTTTGGCTCCGGATCTGGAGACTGACACACCTGCTGGAACTTTGAGTCTGGGGGTGATGGCAAATTCGACGTCACCCGAGGCCGTGGTTCTACCGCCCGGACTTCATTGGGTCAAGGAACGTGATGCCGGCCCTTGAACGAGGTTGAGAATTAGAATCGGCGCGATCAGCATCGAGGTGTTCGGTGATTGGCGGGAATTATTTGGATGGATGTTGGATTCGGTAAGTACCTTGACGTTCTGGAGAATCCGGTCAGGGGTGGGGGTAGGGGGAGGTGGGCCTTGGGTCAATACTAATTCGACAGAAGATATTTGCTGCAGGCGGTAGTAGCAGTAAGTAGTACCTAGAAGAATCACAGCACTCTACGGAAGTACATCGAGGTATGGCGACAGTAATTCCCTTCGTTATGCCTTAGGATCGACGGGTAGATACTTCGAAGTAATGGTTGTATGATGTATCTCACCGTACAGCCCGTGGTTCATGGATTTACTTGGTCGGTTACTTTCTGAATCTCTGTTGTTGCTGACTTCCAAGCTCAGGAAAGTACTACTACTACTACCTTCAGCACTATCGGATGTTTCCCAGCAGGCAGGTAAGTACTCGAGGCGGCCGTAACTGGTACCGTAGACTGTTGTCGTCGTAGTACGGATTACCTCACTCGTACACTCAAGAAGATTTCGGTGCGACTTTGCAAGCAAGCAGCGCAAGACCATTCCAATTGTTTATTATTATGGGATTGCAACATGGAACAACCCTGACTCTGCTTTGCAGCAAACTACTTTAGAAGTGGCTCGCAGCTTTGATGATCAGCGATGGTGATGATCTGAGTCTGAGGGAAAAGACGGCATTACGCTCCTTGTGGCGGCTTTCCTCTAGTGGCCAGAAGCACAGGCTGCACAGCGGCAGGCTTAGGAGCACGGGACCGATGGAGCATGGGCAGGTTCAGCATACTTCTACCTTACAGTACTTTAAGGTACAGACAGCAGACAGCAGAGAGCAGACAGCCTACAGCCTACAGCCTACAGCCTACTTAAGCCTAATGTACTCCGTACAGCCTGCCGGGCTCCAACACAACTCATCACCTGATGGAGTTTTCGAAGGTCATAGGATCGTGTCGAGTGCAAATGAGCCATTAAATATTCCCAATAATGAAGTTGATAGGCCAGAGTTGAGAGGGCATGGATTCGTAAGGGAACTAAGCACCTTGACTACTACGACTACGACTACGACTACGGTACTTTACCCTTCGTGCATACCAAGTGGCGAAAGTAAGGTATGGTAAGGTACTTTCCACAGAATCTTTCCCAGTCTCCATGGCTCGTTCTTCGATGGTGTCGCTGCCACTGGAGTCCCTTGGATTTACCCTGAGCGACTCCGGAACCGGCCGTGGTGGGATTCTATGCTGGGGAACCAACCAGGTATCCAAACAAGCACCGTCGACTTCGATCAAAGACTGGGACTCCAAGACACTGGGATATTATTATTATATACTTCCCTACAGCCCCGGGACATTCTAGCCCGAGCTGAGAGCAATTTATGCCTGTTTCTGCACGTGCATGTACCGATGGCACAAGTCGAGACTTGGATCCACCCTTTCTGTCGATCACCGTTCATCACCATCAAGAGGGAAAGCTGTGACGATAAATGAATGTAGCTCATTACAGTAGCAGGACGTCATTAATTAAATGAATGAGCACTGAGCACTGAGCGCTGAGCACAGTCCTTTCGTTACCTTACATGTTTCGTTGTTAGGCCCGCCTGCTAGCAGCTCATATCGTTGAAGCCAAACGCCAACTTTCCAAGATTGCGCTATCCTTGTCGCACCAAGCAATCAAGGTACGACGGGAGGGCTCTAAAGTAAGTAAGTCCTGCTAGAATATGTAAGGTAAAGTAGTCAATCATCTGCGGTCGAAGCCCATCGGGTAGTCACTGTTATTCCAACCGAGCCTAAACCCTCTACGACCAAAATCCGGGGTCAAGTGGATGTCCCAAAGACGAAGCATCGATAGCACTCTATCTTGCATGAGTCCATCCGCACTACTTACTAGGTGTTCCGTACTGTGGTACTGTATACTGGGGCCGCCTCGGCTGGGACGCTTGTCCTGTTCCCGATTAGGCCGGTCCATCCGTGGTGCCATTGGACGAGTTTGCGACCGAGGTACGAAAGTACTTTGTACCCTTGCTTGTCGCCTAGAATACTGACTGTACGCTTAGCGCCTGCGAACAGACCATGCGCTGGTCGCTGGTGTACGCATGTTCCAGACGACCAACATCAGTCGATGGAGAGTTGAGGGTCTTTGGGGATTCCCTCCCATTGACCCTCTTCCTCCAGGCTGTGGAACACTGTTGGGAGGTTCATGTCTCGCAGAGAGAGTTCGTCACTTTGCTGTTGCGTCCGCAATTCCGCCTCAGCTTTTAGATGGGCACAGCTTCCGCGCCAGTTGAAGCTCAAATCCAGTAAGGTACTTTACCCATGGACTACTAGACAAACGTTCTAGAGTACCTAGCACGTATCCCACCCGCCTCAAGAGTCAAGAACCTTGGTCGCCAGACCTCGAAATACCCCGAAGGACCCTTCTTTTCTTAGCCTCCTGACCCTCGTTCTCCTGAGCCACTCATGCCGGATATCCCATCTCAAATCTGATTACTATATCCAAGGGAGAAGAGTTGGACTGATTTCTCCGAGGCAGGTCACATAGCTTGAAGTGCCGTAGTATATTCTACTGTATGTAGCAAATCAATTACGGAAATACAAAAACCAAGATGCAGGGGATGGACGCCCAACAGGTCAATGTGGACGTTGGAAACAGGGTCCACTTTATCGGAAATTGTGAAGCATCAAAAACACCTTCCAATACCTTCCGTGCGCCTTCTTGTGCTGTTGTCCAATGACCAACGGCCGACGTTTCAGGTACCCAAGGCGATCTATCGAACAGAAAGCGATGGGGGAAACAGGTTGAGCCTCTCTGCCAATCGATGCGGAGCAATGGCCATCAGAGCCGATCTTACTTCTCTATCTCCGTACTTGTCATGCATTCAACGCATGAGGATTGCCTGCGAGTCATACCTTTCCCGTAATAGACTATGCTTGGTGTTTACGCTTGTCGTGAGGTCGACGAGGACGACGACGATGACGCCACCAGCAGAGCAAGCCTAGTTAGTTAGAGGGAAGCCATTGATAGAGCTCTACAACCCACCTTAACTACTGCTACTGGGCTCGAGGTGCGTCGTCGTAAATTGAATGTAAGTTCAAGAGCACAGAAATATAGAACAAAACAATGCGCTCCACCGCCTTCCTGACGAGATTCCATAGTCGATCTTCTTGGACAATCATCCACATGGCTGATAGAGTATCAGGCACATGAACGTCAGTGCAATGCTGAATTGTTAAGTACCTCGATTGGCGGCTTTTTTCAAAAGCAGAAACGGAGCTTGTTCTGCGAGGTGATGCGCCCTCGCATTCGGTTTGCATATCGTCGCAGAGCATCCCCACGCTGTCAACCTCGTCACCCCCACTCGGCGCTGCTCCCTCTTCATGCATCGCGATAACGATAAAATCATTGATAGAAGAGCCCAGCCAGCCAGCCAGCCCCCTTCTAATCAGGTTGGCCCTGCTGCCCTGGTGGGCGGGAAACGCCTTCCATTTCGCAGTGGAGGAAGCGGTATAATCAATTACTTATCTGCACTTTGACCATTTCAAGAGCTTATCGTTCCACAATTTACAATGACGTCCGGTTAGTCGCCACGTCTTACTATGACAGGGTCGGTGCCATTTCGCTCATCGTCGTCAGCGTTGCCACTGCGCTGCCGCTCACCGAGAAAAGGATCTATAGGGCCCGTCCCGTGACCAACTTAAGTTGAAAGACGCAAGATTTAGGATATTGACGATAACCACTCAGTAGGTAGGATACGACGACCCGTTCGGCGGACCGTGGGATATCTGTACAAGCGACAGCCTTACCGCCGAATGTCATAATCGGTCATTACTCCGATGACATGAGACAGTCGCAAGTGCGCTGGTGTCGAGCGGTTTAGACATGTAGATACCTCTTCGAATCGTTGCTTCAATCGAATACAATATTTGGGAAGGATGTGTAGTGTTGCTTAGGAATTGAAAAAGAAATAGAGTTACTTTGCACGTCTCGTTGATTCTCAACTTGTGGACCGCAAATGAAAATTCTAAATTTGATATCAAACCGCAATTCAGCATATCTGCAAGATCCTTTTTCCCATTCTGATCCCTTCCAGCCAACATGTTCTCGCACAGGGGGCTGAGACCGAAGTGTAAATTCTCAAGACCAGCATTCCAACATAATCGCGAGCTCGTCATCCTTCTGCCGCCTCCATCTCTCACCAATCCGGTGCAACCACACAGCTCTAATAATATATTTACATCTCCACCGTCGAGGAGCAAAGAAGCAGACACGAAGAGACGGCTATTCTTTTTTCGGACAACAAAAGTATTCTCTCCGCTCTGATAGCATGGAGGTGCCCGAAGCGAAAGCCAGAATCAAACCAGCCATTCCTCGAAGCCCTCCCTGCCTTCTCAACGAGGACGTGTCAGACAGCCAAACACCGAGACATCCAACGGCAAGGTAACAAAAAAACCAAAGTCTTCGAACCAAAACCGAGCGGCCGCAAACTCCAATGCCCCCTTTACCAAAGAACTGGCTCCGTTCTACAAAACCGGCACCTAATTATCTATGTATGCCACAACCCTCCCGCCTAACACCAAATCTTTCAACCACTATTCCCCCGTACCTCCTACGGCATCTTCTTCTCCTCCGAGGAGCACTGTTTACGTCGCAGGCCGAAATGCCAGACCCGCGCATAACCCCTGCACCCCTCAACTGAAGAGACAAACCGCAAGCCATGAACGCACCACCAAGGGCCTTCCATATCCCCCACAACGCGCCTCTCAGCAGCGCTCGCTCGCACCGACCCCCCCGTGGCGGTTCCGTCGAAGAAACAGCCGGGGGCAGGGCTGCGCACGCAAAAGCATGCATGCTCTGAGATATGTATATATGTAGTCCTGATAGACGCCCCGAGATTAGATTCCGGGTTGAGGGGGGAATTTTGTGCGTGGAAAGTGTTGTTATGTTTTGGAAAAAAAATCCTTTTGTACGAGGGGGTTTGGGGTTTTGGGGGGGGGGTTTTCTGCTTAGGGTGGGGTTGGGAGAATGGGGGGATGGGGGGTGGGATGGGATGGGATGGGATGGGATGGGATGGTTGGTGCGTGGTGGGTTCGGGGCACGGTTAAAGGGGTTGGGGACATCGCGGGCCCTTTTTGGTAGGCCGTGTGAGTGAGATTTCCCCCCCCTGATGGTTGAGGTTGAGGTTGGCGTTGGGTGTAGATAAGTAGCTCCTCCTGCCTTGGAGAATGTGAGACAGCTTTTGGAGAGGCGGATATCGCGCATTTTCGTGTGTGTGTGTGAGGGGGAACTTGGCAGGGTGAGTGCGGGTTGCTGCTTTTTATATATTCAGCTATCTACCTTATCCACCTACCTACTCAAAACTCATTATACTCATTATAATCTGGTTTTTCTATTTCAAAAAAGAATGTCATCATACATCCAAACAACAGAGAGCTCGGGAAACCCTCCCCCTCATCGCTTTTTCCCCCTTCTTTTCCCCCTTCCAAGGTTTTCCCCCCCTTTCTAGTACAAAAGAAATCCTTCAAAATCGATAAAAAGCCCATTTAAAGGGGAAAAAAACACACTCTCTCGCAGTCGTTATGCACTTCGCCGGACCTGGCCTGTGATCATTCCCAAACTCCCCATCAAAGCAATCTCTCATTCATTCATTCATCACACCTTCCAACCCTCTCAAAAAAAACCGACCTAGCCCCTATCGATCCTTCGCCCCCTTTTCCCTTGCCACTCCTCCTCCCTACTACAGTACCCTCTCCATCCATCCATCCATCCATCCATCCATCCCTCGCCAAAAAGAGAAGAGTCATAGTTGGTTAGGCTATCTGTTTTGGTATCTGGGGGAAGATTTGGGGGAGAGGGGATGGGGGAGTTGGGGGGTGGATTGGGTGGTTGAGGAGGAGGAGGAGAAGCAGTATGACATGGTCGATGTAATTTAATATCGGTGGCCTTTGTGCTGATGCGGAGTTCCACGACCAAAGGATCCTGATAATCGAAACAAAAAACTCTCATTGCCGTTCAAAAACCCAAGAACATCAGATCTCATACCCCACAACCCCCCTTACTCCATCATTTCCCCGCGTTTTGCGTCAGCATTGGGGGGGGGGGGGGACAGTAGTAGTAGTAGTAGTAGTAGTAGTAGTAGCAGCTGTTTCAGCATGTTTGTTCTTACCATCTACGAGCGGCGCCTTGCAAAAGCGAGAAAGTGGGTTTTTTGGGTTGTTGGAGGCTGAGGATGTTTTGCGTGCACGCTTACTTACTGCATGGTTGGATGGAATGGAAAAGGCTTTGATACTCTCGCACGCATACTTAGACACTACACCCCCAATGGTTCATGGCTACCCCCTTCCGCTGCGGCTTCTTCTGAGTTTATCGCCGGTTCCTCCGCTACCGCTACTCCCACTGCCACTGCCACTGCCACTGCCACTCCACCCTTCACTTCCGTCACTCCTCCTTCCTTCACTCCTCCTTCCCCTACTGTCCCTCCTCCATCCACCCCCCCTCCTCCGCCTATCCTTCTCCTTCCACCTCCTCAAGTTCGCAACCCTAGGCGGTCTCCCCATCCCGCCCGCAAACAACCACAGCGCAGGACTAACGCGATCGCTGGCGTTGGTGGAGCGGTAGCGTGATTTGGAGCGGGAGGAAGGGGAGGGAGAGGGGGAGGAGATGCAGGATCCCATTTTGGTAGTTGGGATGCCTTTTCGGGGGGGGTTCTTGGAGGGATCAACGAGAGTGGGGGTGAGGAGGTGGGTTCGGAGATTTGGGTGATTTGGCTGGAATGCGCGCGCGGCAGGAGGGACGGCGGTAATGGCAGCGTTTACGGGTGGCGTCTGGGCGCTGAGAGAGGGAGCGGGTGAGGTGGGCGGGGATGGGGGGGATGTTGTTGCGGTCTGAGGAAGGGGGTGCTGCTTGAGGAGATGGCGGGCTTGTGGGTGGTGTGATTGTTGAGGCGGTGGTTGGAGGACTGCGGCGGTCGCCTGATGTGATTGAGTCTCGGTGTCGGGGACGAGAGAAGTTGGGGACAATGCTTGGGGATATTTCGTTCGCACGGGTACCAGTCTGAGCTGCGTGGCCCAAGGAGGGAGAGCTCGCAGTCGCTTCCTCTGGGTAAAGCCTCGAGTCTAGCGCGCGTGGCTGCCCGTTCAAGTCGAAGGACGGTGCTGGAAACGACTCGTAACTGCTTATTCTGGTTGCTGTCAAGTCTTCGGGGCTGCTTGTCCCAATTGGTGGCGTGGCTTCTGAGCTCGCAGGTGGAGGTGTTGGAGGGAATTGGAATCCCTTCGCTGGCGAGGACTTGGCTCGTTTGCGTAGGTTTAGGTAGGGGACGCAGCAGATGCCGACCTTTTGCGGAAGCGTGGGTGGTGTTGGGACCGTTGGGAGACGTGTATTGAGGGTAAGGAGGGAGCTTTGAGCAAGACTCAGGGGGGCGCCTGGATTGAACGACTGAAATGAAGGTTCTTGTTGCGGAGAGCTTGTCGATGATGGCGGGTTGGATGGCGAGGGAGGGGTTGCACCGGGCTGATGTTCTGGAGGCATGAATGAGGTAGTCGATAGGTTTGGAAGCGGATAGTTTTGATACTCAGGATAAAGAATTAAGAAGGAGTTGTCGATAGAGGTAGAAGTATCGAGATTGTGGTCAGCAGACGGCATTGCGATGAATGAAGATGAGTCTTTGGATGGGCGAAAAGTCAAAGATTTTGACTTATGATTAAGTGTTGCTTGGAAGATGAAGGATGATAAGGGTAAGTGTCATGACAATAGAAGATATCTGAAAATGGTGGCAAACTTTGATACGTGAATAGTCCGTATCAGAGTCTGAATGTAAACTGGTCTACTTTGACTAAAGTTGAGCAAGCCTAAATTCTACGGGCATGGTGAATGTAGTTTACACGCTTATTGTTTTGAACACTCTGCAAACACCGACGTGTCAGTATCTTGCCAATTTTGAAGCAAATAAGAACGAAGAAACATAACTTACCCAAATCCACCGCCACCGGTAGCCATCACACAGCCAGGAATTTGGGGATGCCAATGACATTCCTTCACCAGTTCCATGTAGTGGACAAATAGAAGTTGAGGAGGAACGTCTTGTACATCAGCCGTGTATTTACTTTCCTCATCATCGAGCTCCACGGCCAAATCCCACAATGTCAGCGTATTGTCGCCCGCCGCAACAGCTACTATGCTATCATCAGTGGGATGCCACTCGATACTAGTGATTTGCTCCTTGTGGAAATTGTAAGACGCTACAGGCTTTGGTGCTGCAGCCGCTGTGTTGTTAGTTGCAGGTTTCCATTGCCGCAGATCCCATACGGCCCATTGCCCATCGTCAGCTCCAGTGGCTAACAGGTGCGCAGTCTGGTGAGACCAGGACAAGACATTAACGTCTGTACTACTGACTGTAACATTGACAGCTGGCTTGTGGGATTTTGAGCGTACATCCCAGACTTTGATTGTTCCGTCACTGCTAGATGAGGCGAAGACGCTGCGTTCGTTTGGCGACCATTGAAGGTCTTCGACGCTACTCTCATGACCAGTGAACGGCCTGGAGTCTGTAGCCCAACTGCCGCCGTCTGAGGAGGTAGTGACGAATATTTTGCCGTCATTGTCGCCAGTAAGTAGCTTCCCCTGAGGAACAAGCGGCGACCAGTCTACGGCGTAGCCTTCGGTCCTATGCATACGAAGCGTTGATATAGGGTTCGATTGCTGCGCTGTTATCATGGTTCCTGGGGTGTCGAACGAGGAGAGATGAACTGTAATGTCGTGGATCAGGACTTCGGAGGCTTCGGTCATAGTAGCGGTAAAGGTCGTAGGAGGCCTGGAAGAGTCTGATTGTGGGCATTGATGAGCGCGTATACGATTCGTAGTTGATCGTAATGGTATTAACTTGGTCTCGAGTATGGGCTCAGCATTTTCGTCCTCATCTTCGTCCGAGTCCGAGTCATCCTCTCTCTCTCGGTCCATCCTACTCAAGCCGCTCAATTTCATCACCATCAACTCATTATCATTCGTTTTCCTGCTTTCTGCCTGCGTTCCAGCGACTGCGTATAATGTAGCCGGATATGCTTTGCGATTATCACCCAAAGAATCCCTAACAATGTCGAACGAAAGGCATGGCCAAGTCGTACTCAGAGTATGTAGCATCTCATATGTAGACATATCTGGTGATAGTGATTCTCCTGCTGCCAGCTTATCACGGCCTGGTATAAATGTTTTCTGGTCCACCTCCATAGCATCTAGGCCAAGTCAGTACCTAGACCGCATGAAGTGAAAGCGGAATCCGCACAATGCTTCTGACGTGAACCACGTACCCCTTCTCTCTTCAGCTTGTCGCTCTTCATCTGGCCGCCCATCTATGCCTGCCTCGAATATCTCATCTTCGCTGTCGAACTCATCCTCAAATTCGTCCTCGAAATCCCCCCCTTCACTGCCGTTCTCAAGTTTTGACGGTCTTTCTCCATCTTTCAGCGGACTGATTTCAGCACCAGACTCTTCAGCGGCTCTTTTGCCCATGGTTTTGTCTTTTTGCACAGAGAAAATGGTTCGTTATCGATTTTATGATTTGAAGTTAAATTTCGTGGTGAAAATTATAGCGCTAGCAGAACGGGCAACGTTCATTGGTTGCATGTTTTAAACTGGCAATGCCCAAGCCCTTGACTACCATTGCGAGGTGTTGAAACACTACTCTGAATTTGTACCATTATCTGTGTTATTTACGCGTCTGATTAACTCTTCACGCGCTTGTAAACGGGCCTGGACCATCCAGGGATTCTCAGCCCATCCCGTCATCATCCTGTCACATTCGAGGAATTGTATTCTCTAACGCTCTCTTTCAATTACCTCGAGCTCTTCGTTTCAACGGCAGAACCAGATATTTACATCCAAATCCCATATCTAAACTGGGGCTCACAGATTTCAATACACCTGCTGCGGGGAATGACCTCTGTCATGGACCCATACCAGAGAGATGCAATGGCACAAGCAAACGACGACGAGGCAATGGGAGGCGTAGATGATGCCATGAGCACGACACCCACCGGTGAATACGGCAATGGCTATCCCAATAGCCAACAACCGTCTCGACGGCAATCAACACAATCCGCAGATTATCCTCCTGGAAACGGCTACCTCTCCCCTAGTCAAGAAACTGATCCGAACGCTCGCTACCCTTCGTCAAATCAGACCTATCAGCAACAGAATATGCAGCCCTACTCGAGACCATCGTCCGGTTTGTCAGGATCAGGTGAAAGATATGCACATTCTCAAACATATCAAGAGCAGAATCAGAGGTCGTCACATCAGGACGCAGCTCGGACTCAGAGTAGTGTGGTAATAAAGGTAGGGATGGTGGGTGATGCACAGATTGGAAAGACAAGCTTGATGGTCAAGTACGTCGAGGGAAGCTGGGACGAGGACTATATTCAGACTCTAGGTATGCTCGTGGCTATTGGTCGAGGCTATGACTCTTGCTGAACCGCCCGAGGTGTCAACTTCATGGAAAAGACAATCTCGATACGCAACACGGAAATCACATTCTCGATATGGGATCTTGGTGGTCAGCGGGAGTTCGTCAACATGCTTCCCCTAGTGTGTAATGATGCAGTTGCCATACTCTTCATGTTCGACCTTACCAGAAAAAGCACTCTCAACTCGATCAAAGAGTGGTACAGGCAAGGCCGTGGTTTTAACAAGACTGCTATACCTTTTCTAGTTGGTACCAAATACGACCACTTTGTCAATTTCCCCAAAGAAGACCAAGAAGAAATTTCTACTCAAGTAAGATTTACACAAAAAGATGTCTGTATCGAGTCTCTGACTTGCTGGCATAGGCTCGTCGCTTCGCCAAGGCCATGAAGGCAAGTTTGATCTTCAGTAGTACTAGCCACAGCATCAATGTTCAGAAGGTAGGATCATATATCACCAACCCAGTAATCAATCTAACGATATTCCCCTCGCAGATATTCAAAATAGTGCTTTCTAAGGCCTTCGATCTGAAATGCACCATACCCGAGATTGAGAATATCGGCGAGCCGCTTCTTCTCTACCAGTCCGTGGTCTGAAGGTGAGTTCTTGAACATGGCAAAACAGAGTCTTGAGTGTGTATGCGTACTTGGAAAGGCATCAACTACGATCGAACACGAAAAGGGTGATTTAGCTCGGCGTAACCTACATCTGATGGGCGCATGGCTCAGCAAGGTGCTGGCGGAGAACAGAGGTGTTTAGAAAGGATTTGTGATGCTTTGTTAAAGACTTTCAACGAACCTGTACGCTATCGAAATGAAAGACTAACGCATGTGGAAACACGAATAGTACAATTTTCCATTAATGCCCATGATGAGTCTCGCAGATATAGAATCTGGTCTTGCATTGAGCAGGGGTACCGTACCGGTGCTAGGTGAGTCTTGAAGACCGTAGTAATTGGGTCTGATTTGCTTTTGCCGTTATTTGAAGGTTCTCAAACCGCTATAAGATCGACTAAAATCTCATTCTATTTTCTCTATGTAACCAAACCGCATAAAGGTGGATGTCGTAACACTCGACGCCGCAGGACAGGCAATTATATCGTCACTAAACTCGAGGTTCGTCAACGCGGATACTCAATGACCTCTCACTCGGCAGTATCAGACTGGCACATCGGTCCTCAACAAGCCTTGCTATTTTGTTCTGCAAGGATTTTAGAGAATTTTTTACGCGAGACTTGAACAGCATTAACGAAGGTACATAGCTCTCAAACCACCAAACCCACGAAATCGAGTTTTGAATCTAGCAGTCCTCCAACACCATTATTCTCTTTAAAACAATCTCTGCGCCGAATCCCACAACCGCCAATATCCGCGATTGGTTTTGTCAAACCCCGATTACGCCTTCTACTCACTGCTGTTGATCATTCCTGCATTCTACGGCTGAAATCCCCATTTCTTAGCTGGTTGTTAGCGGCGATTTTCTATATTCCTGGTTCTTTCTATTTAGATATGATACATAGCTACGTACATGGTTCATCTGCAGGTGTGTGTCTCCACGGATTCTTACGACGGTCGGAGCCTACGGCACCTAGTATCCCTACTACCAAATGAGTCGGGAAAGGCTCTGTCCCAAAGGGGCATGGCCAGCAAGCTCTGGAAGAGAATGGCCAAGGCGTATGTCGCCCTTGTGCGTCGCGAATCCCTTACCGCCGCTGCAGAGCGTCTCGAGGAAATTTCCACGGTTCTTCGAAGGATCCAAACGGAGAAACACCTCCAGGCCCTCAAGCACATCAAACCCGTTTCATGACTTCGACTCCGCGGATGAATAGTCGTCAGATGTTCCTTATCAACATATTCCACGGTTGCTTCTTGACAAAGGAGCCATGCCCCAGCATATCGTGGATACACTGATGCAATGACAGGATTTTGAGTTTCCTGATCCCATTTGCTTGAGATGATGAATGCGGCACCTAACTCCGGTACTTTATACGACGATTAATTTTACGCCTTTACAACAGCGGGCAACACTCCGCGCAAAGCCCCAAAATACGATTCACTACCACCAAACCTGGAACAGCAGCACGTGCACCTTATCCTCGCAAACGGCCTCGGCAGCGATAAGCTATAGGATGGGACTGGGCAGGGCGCCCTCTGTGCGAACTGCGTCGAGGCAGTTTTTGGGACGCTGGGGAAGTATTCGGGGTTTGAGACCCGTGTGTTATAGTTGGGAACTTCCTTAGCTGGAGAGAGGTAAAGTGGACGCTTATTTAGGTGAGGGGGATCGATGAGGGATTGGAGAGTTCGAGGGTGGGTACGTCGGTTGGTATGTGTGCGGGTGCTGTTTTGGAGAAGTTGGGAAGATGACGGCACGTTTTGCGGCTTGAATCCGAGCTACAGCTAAATGATGTATGCTTCTGGAACTGGGGTTCAAATCGATTCCTTTTAATGAAACTCCAATGCGCGGGTGGTATCTAATAAGCAATCGCTAAGTGAACGTCAATAGAAAGCACCGAAGTTTCCGGAAGCCCTACACTATCTGAATACCCGGCTTCTCCCTCCTCTTCCCCATCAATCTCCCCAACACATCCCTCTCCTCTCCCTGGCTCGACTCTTCATCCTCGCCCTCGGCCTTTACCTCAATTGCCAAATTCTCCTTCCCTTTTTCCTCAAGCACCCCCAACCCCAGATCCATCTCAATATACCCATCCTGATCCTCTCCAACATTCTCAATATCTCTGTCCGCCAACCTCCCCTCCACGCGTTCTTCCTCAAGTCTTTGGTTCGCGGCTTGCATTGTTGGCAGGAAGGATGTGAGGCGTGATTGGAGCGTGCTGAGGTTTTGTGAGGTGAGTGGTACTGGGGAGCGGGTTAGTGAGGATGATGAGGAAGGCGAGTCGGAGGAGGGGCTGGAGTGTGTGTCATTTGAATCGGAGTGTGAGCCCGACCCGGAGCTTGAGGGGTCGGAGTCGGCGGAGTTGGCGGAGTCGGAGCTGGATGATGAGAGATTGCTACTGCTTGAGGAAGAGGAGTCGGTGTCCCTGTTAGCGTAGTTGAGGTGGTTTGGTTGTATGGGCATGGTGGGGCGGTTGAGCTCTAAGCTTGAAGAGGATGGGTCTGAACTGTCTGAGCTTGATAGATCATCGCTTTCGCTTGGCGAATCATCGTCATCGTCCGACGACTCGAGGAGAGAAGGGATTGACTCTTCAGAACCAGAATCTGCAGAGGTTTTGGAGGATGCGCTGCTGGAGGAAGATTCGATAAGGGTCGGGGAGCTGGAGGCAATTGTGCCGGCTAAGGTTTCTGCGTCATTATTTTGGTGGAGAGTCAGTGCTTGGAGACTTGTGCGGTTGTCGCTTTTGGACCTTTTGGGGTCGCGGGGTGGAGGGTAGAGGTCGAGGTCTGAGTAGCCTCGTTTTTGCCGGGATGCCATTGCTGTAGGTATGACGGGTCTAGGCGTGGAAGGTGGATTGCGTTCAGTGCTCCATTAGGATGACGATGACTGAAGAGCAGGCATAATTGACGTGTTTGCTTGGTCACAATGGCAGAGTGTTGTTGTTGTTAGATAGGGAAGTGGGGACGTTAGAACGGAAGTTTCATGTGAAACGGCCCGAGGACCGCCTAAACACTCGTACAGTACTTCTTTCTTTCTACCTAGGTAGACGTTTTGATACTGGTACCATGGATAGTTGACCAGATCGCTCTAGAAATTTGCTAGTGATGAGTTCTTCTAGCTAATGAATGCTCTTTAGACGTTGACTTTCTCTGACCTTTCACATTCCATGGCGAGACCGTTGTTTGAACTATGAGAGGATACAACTGGATTAGCAACCTTGGCATGGAGGGTTTTCTGTTACGATTACGAAAAATAAGACAGCTCTCAATACTTTATTAAGCTCTGTGTTGATGCTAGCATTGTATAAGGGAATATGAGTACCACTTCGCCACGACCGATAACCCGCTTAAATGCGAAATTTTCGATTTGGTCCAAGACTTGCTAATTCCAGTTGTCCTTTTGTTGGATCTTTGTGTTGGATGATGATTTTTCGTGTTAGATACTTCGCTATTATCCTCTAGATCCTCCGCCGTGGCGCGCTCATGAATGGCACCCTCGCTGACCTTCCTTTTCGCCACAGTCATCGCCTTCCACAGTCTTTCGGTCGTGATGGAGCTACTCTCCACCTAGTTCTACTGCCTGAGGACACAGCTTCTTCCTGCAGACCCATATCAGCCTTCTTAATCTACTGATGAATAACTTCTTCAAGTTGCTGCTAGAAAGGCCCAATCTTATAAAAAGCAAGACTTCTCCTAATTTTCCATTTGCCAGTCTTTGAAATCAAACGCGCCTTCTTTCAGCAAAGCCTTGTCAGCATCCCACCCAAAGTTCTTCCCTCCAAGTTCTCTCCCATCCTTGAAAGTTATCCAGCATGACTTTGTAATATGATTGTCTGTTTCATAGACCTTCAAGCGCTCCACCTCCGCAGGCGAGTCAACCTCATAAGCCATTCCGTACACTGTCAACCCTGGAGGACCATCCAGCAATGCAGGATAGGGACCCCAACGCATACAATTGTACCCGTCCAACCTCGCAGGAAGAAGCTGCGGTCGGCTTCGTAATTGAAGTACTTTAGTCAGGGTAGTGGGATCCATTAGTGTACCGTAGAAGAAGTAGAATCGTTTGTGAAACGCATTGTAGTCGTGGCTTCGGTCCTCTTCCCAAGCTTTTCTGCTAAGGACGGATTTACGAACGATTCCCGACGGCTGTTTCACCATGTTTTTTCAACATCGGTCAGCAACACCTGCACAGCGTCTTCCGAATCACATTAATTCTATATCTTCGGTCGAGGGTCAAGTTGCCGCCAGAATACCTTAGCTCTTCTTGGCACTGATGATCTGCGTTAGCGTTGGAATGTGCTTAAGCGCGCGGAATGACATCCATAAGGCTGCCACTGATACATTGACGACAGGATATCTCTGGAAAATGTTTCTCTTCTATTCACCATTGCTGCTTTTGTACGAGTACAGTCTTGAATATATATACAGATATCACTTGAATACCAAATCCTGCCAGGTTTGGATCACCATACTCAAACAGTTGGAGAATTCGAATCTAGAAGCGCCCAGGTCGCAAACCTCACTTCACCTCTGAGATCAACATTTGGCTTCACTCGGGCCATCTGACACTTTGGGTTTCTGGACTACTTCTAGTAGCTCAGTCTAAGCCACAGTAGCTTAACCACAGCAAGGTAGGCTCAATTCATTCACTCTATCGACTACTCCTGGATCATTCACAACATATCTTCGCATTCCCAAAAAATTGACCAGAAGAACTCAGCATCACCATCACCATATCTATGGCTACTACGTAATTGAGAAACCCTCTACATCAGTAAATTGCTCTTGTGCTTCTGAAACTTGCATCGCCTGCTTTGCTTTTGTGATAAAGGAATTAGCAGCAGGATCGCTATTGACGATGAATCTCAGTCTGGCTTAACATGCCGAATCCATATGCTATCATGACTCCTTTTCTTTGTCCACTTAGTTTCACACCAAAAAACTCTGCTAGCCACCCACCTTTGCACTACTTAAGCTTTCAACACTTCTACTTCTAATATTCAAACATTTTCTACATTCGCTGCAACTCTCACCTCTCACCTCTCGCTCTGCACATCTACACACGATCTACACATCAAGACCTTCATACGCTCACTATTATCTTTCAATTTACTCACTATATCAACATGGCTAACACTATTTCTCCACAACACGTAGGTGCGGCTGGCCGCCCTCTACTCTCATATACGCTCGAGAAAGTACTGGCAGAGCAAAGCCAATTGGGCATCACCAGTTTCTATAGCTTCGCCATTGGCATGAATTCTTCACGACCAGCACTACATATCAATGGGCTTCCTTCGGTGGCTGAGGATCCTACCGCCATGACGCCCATTTCTCGGACTTTTGCAAAGCAGCCCTTGGATCGGGAGTCGCTCAAGCTTAATATGCTCCGTAAGATTCGTCCACCTCCTTTTAAATACGCATGGTCTTTCTATCACGACAAACACAGCACTACTTCCGACTATGATGGACGTCTCACCGTACTGCTCGAAAACATCATCACAGTCAAGCCATTCTGGGAGTCCTTCAACCGCTTCCCATTGGAGAATCTCGAAATGAAGGATTCAGTGCACTTCTTCAAACGTGGCGTTAAACCTGCCTGGGAGGATCGCCGTAACGTCAAGGGCGGCTGCTGGACATTCCGCGTTGGGAAGTCTCATAGCAAGGAGTTCTGGAAGGAAGTTTTACTCCTCGCTGTTGGAGAGCAATTTTCCGATGTTATCCAACCTGGTAAGCAAGCCCTTGTCCCGCTCCCTTGCTTCTGTTACGTCACTGACGCAATCCCAGGCGACGACCTCTGCGGTCTTTCATATTCAGTTCGCTTCAACTCTGTCCTTATCATGATCTGGAACCGTGATGGGTCTAACCAAAAGTCCATCGACGGCATCCGTGACGTTGTCCTCGAAAAGATTAGCCCGGAGCTCAAGCCAAAGGACAGTGCCATATTCTACAAGAAGCACTCCGAGCACGCTGGATTCGACGAGGCTGTCGCGAAGGCCAAAGCAGTCGAGGACGCCAAGAAAATGGATGCTGGGGAGGATAGCCTAAAGATTGTGGAGGCCGAGGTGAAGAAGGATGAGAGTGACAAGGCTTTGTTGGAGGAAGCCGAGGGTGACGCGACTGTGGAGGCAGAGGTGGAGAAGCATGGGATGGACGAGGCTTTGTCAAAGGAAGCAGGAGCCGGGAAGACGATGGCATAGGAAAGTTTGTGCCAAGGATCTGTGATCTTGTCGGATGAGTTACAAAAAATTGCTACTACGAAGCTGGGCTGCGCATGGATGAATAGCAGTTGTTGGCGTGCGTTGGTGGCTTCACATCGTCTTACATGCGAACGCAGACCCTTAGTGGTTCTCTTAGCAATAGTAGATTAACAATCACTCTCACCTTTTGCGTTGGTCTTCTGAAAGCTCTCCAATCATCCATTTATTCGTCAACAAATTACCTCGTGATTCGACGACATGCCAACCCAAAGTTACCTCAGCTCCATGTTTTTCCTTTCTAACACCAAACGCCTTGCTCAAATTAGTCGCCCTGTAAAACACCTATCTCCTTCCCCCACAATGCTATCTAAAAACACCTGCCCTCCTCATAACCCCCTCGAACCCATGCAAATCTACCCCCCTCCCTACCCCTTCCCCCCCATTTGCCTCCAGCACCATATCCCCCAACACCCCCTCCCCCACACTCTCCTTCAACTCCCTCGCCACCCTTTTCAAATCTTCCACCGTAATCCTCTCTCGCCCCCCACTAAACAGTCTAAACGCGTCTTCCACCTCGCCTCTTTTACTCTGCTCGCTCCTATTTTCTAGTTTCAGCGCTGCAATCGCTACGAAGTGTTCGTAGCTGATTGTACCAGAATCGGTAGGGTCAGCGGCGGAGAGGAGTTCCTTGAGTTCAGAAGGGGAGGTAGGGGGGACGCCAAGGGCGGTAAGGGCGCGGCGGAGGGAGGGGGAGGGGAGGAGGCCGTGTTTTTCGGAGGGTGAGGAGGGGGTGGAGAAGAGGGAGAAGGCTTCGAGGATCTCGGATTCGGTGGCGGCGGAGATGTTGTTTTCTTTGGCGAGTTTGGATTGGCGGGGCTTTTTGTCTGGAGGTGGGGCGGGCGCAGAGGCTTGAGGGCGCCGCTTGGGTGGCTTTTGCGGGGGGGTTAGCGAATGGAGATCGTGTAATGACAGTGGGGGACGTACCATGGCAGTCAGTTGTAAGTATTGGGAGGTTGACAGAAGCTTCTCAATCCATCCTCGAATTATTCTTGTAAAGTCCAATTTTCAACTCCGCATTAATCAACATTCATGACGTCGAAACCCTTATCGCGACCTCGGGTATATCTCCCGCAGAGCCTCAAACTGATTACGAGTAGGTACGTACCTATGTATGTAGTACAGTAGCCTGCAGGCATCACTTGGTCTGCGTCATCCATCACTCTCAACCTACGAGTTGTTTTACTGCCCTGAGCCACCAAAACCAGCTAGCTGAAGCAATCTTTGAATTTCAGTCCACATCACCAGATTTGGGCATAATGGACGTCGAGCTGTATGTGTACGATCTTTCCAAGGTGGGACCTCCGCAGGTCACCCATCTGTGTGCTTTTTTCTAACAAAACTTTAGGGCCTTGCGAGGCAAATGTCTGGCCAGCTCCTTGGTGTACAGATTGATGCAGTTTACCACACAGCCATCATCCTGGGTGGAATAGAATACTTCTTTGGGGCGGGAGTGCAGACAACTTATCCTGGAGCCACCCATCATGGAAGACCTATGGAGGTGGTTAAACTTGGGAGAACAGAGTTACCGCTGGAGATTATCTTGGAATACCTGGAGTCATTAAAAGCAGTATATACTGCTGAGGTACGGTTCACATACAGGGCTACTTAGTATTATAGACTTGATAGTCACTGACCATTTGACAGTCTTATGACCTCTTCCTCCATAATTGCAACAACTTCTCCAATGACTTTGCCATGTTCTTGGTTGGCACAGGCATTCCCAAGCACATTACTTCTCTACCGCAGACTGTTCTGAATACGCCATTTGGCCAGATGTTGAAACCTCAGCTCGACCAAGCTATGCGTGGCATCACACAAGCTCCAGTTCCACAGGCCAATACTCCAGCACCTATCCGTCAAGCTACCAACGGTACTCGCAATGGACACAATGTGAATAGCCATATGGCCAATGGCCACTCGATAACTGAACATAAGGATCATTCAGTCGGCACCGTCTATAACGTGACAACGATCAGTAACTTGAACAAACTACTGGAATCAGCTAGGAAATCATGCGCGGTCGTCTTCTTCACATCGGCCACTTGTCCACCTTGCAAGCTTGTCTATCCGACATATGATGAATTAGCAGCAGAGGCAGGTAGCAAAGCTGTCTTAATCAAGGTCGACCTTTCCAACGCCTACGAAATCGGCGCTCGATATCAAGTCCGAGTAACCCCTACCTTTATGACTTTCCTTAAGGGTGAAAAGGAGAATGAGTGGACCGGCGCCAGTGAGGGTCAACTCCGCGGCAACGTGCGAATGCTCATTCAGATGGCTCATCCTTCACACCCACATACGAACCTTCAATTAACTACTCTACAACGACGACACAAGTTCGTGACTTATACCAAAACTCCACCTCTAGATAAGCTACTTGCAAAACTGGGACCCTCTGGCAGTGATCCTTCAGTCAAGGCGCTCAAAGACTTCATAAGCCACCGGCAATCTTCTGGCGCTGCTGATACTCCGCTTCCAAATCTCCGATCTACCAGCGCACTTGTTTCCAACTCCATTGGTTCTTCGCCTCCAGAGTCTCTTTTTCCGCTAGTGGATCTCCTCCGTCTGGCGCTCATCGATCCCCGTGTAAGCGGTTACTTTGCAGAAGAGTCTGGTCATCACACTGTTCTCTGCATCATATCTTCCATTCTCTCGCGTGGCGAAAGTTGCCCCTACACTCTTCGCATCGTTACCTTACAAATGGCTTGCAACCTTTTTACTTCGTCCTTATATCCCCCTCAACTTCTCAGTAATCCAGATCTCGCTGTACCACTCATTCAACTCGTTACTTCTTCACTCCTCGATACCACTAACGCACCTATCCGTGTCTCAGCTGCTTCTCTAGCATTCAATATTGCAGCATTTAACCACCAAAGACGGCTTGACGGAGAGGAAGATATTTTATCCGAGAGCCTTCAAGTAGAATTACTCGCAAGTCTATTGGAAGCGATAGAGAGCGAAAAGGAGAGCAAAGACAGCCTGCGAGGACTGCTATCGGCCGTCGGCTTGTTAGCATATTGTGCGGTGAGAGGCGGAGAGGTCGTTGACTTATGCGAGGCATTAGGAGCAAAGAAGATGATTGCCGAGAAGAGAGGCTTTGATCGTGAGATGACGCCCTTGATCGCGGAGGTAGAGAAGGTTCTGAGTTGATAGACGTCGCTAAGAATGGACAATTGCAAGGTGGATGCATGATGTTGTCTGAGAGCTACTTGGGCTACCGTCAAGCTTCAGAACAGAGAGTCAGACAGCTCCTGTATGTATTTAGATTACTTTTCCGCCCTGTTCAAATACAACAATATTAAGAAGGACAATCCAGCTTGCAGCAACTATCCACTTCTGTGAGATATTTGTTACTGTTTCGAATAGGATACCATATTTTTATTTTTTTTACTACGGATACAATTGCCACTAATCGGGGCCCAGTGTCCTCGTACCCAACAACAAGAGAAGCCTTATGCTCCCAACGGTATGGCATCTACCAACTCTATCGATACATTTGTCGTCTAGATTAGCTGCTTGGTCTGGGACAAGCAATCCGTATTGTCTACATGCACTGGTACCGGCCTTTAGTAAAGTGATCCTAATACCCCTGGGTTCGAGCCGATGCCGGATACCTCTACATAGGATGGGGATATCGGAGTACCCTAGTAACGGCATTTTGCATCACACGGACACTCTACGAACACATCTTATCAAAAATCACGCCTAGTAAGTCTGCTAACCCCCCTATTGAAAGAGATCACTGCAATTTGATCAAAGAAGAAAATGATTAACTGGCCTTATGCCAGCGAATCTTTGCGAAACATGTTCTGGTATTGTCCCATTATGGTGATCTTCTCCTTGAAAGACGATGGATATTCGGCCCCTTTTTTGCTCGTCAGTTATTCACGATTCATGACTCTGTCCAAGTCTCGAAGATTTCAGTGACAAAAGGGATGCCCCTTTATGCGCTCTCGTTCTCGAACGGATTGAATGAGGAGGACTTGGTCGCTTTTTCTTGTAACGGGGTTAGTGTGACACGTCTGAGAACCTGAGGCGGTCTTCCCCTTGTATAAAATATTAGGAAAAGGGATACTATATCAAGGATCCACAGAGATCGAAAGACCTGAACGTCAATTAGGTCTCAATCAAAAGTAGTCCATTGTATGAGTGATTTGTTTGCTGAGAGCCTGAGAAGTTGGTGGTAATTTAGGGCTTTTTCGCCTATCGCGTTTAGCCACAAGCGCCTCACTCGATATATTTTCCCACCATCTGACAATCAACAAACCTATCGTCGTATGCGAAGTCTGTATCGTTTTCTACAACGATACCACCACACACTACATCTTTTCAAACCTGTGCAAACCACCAAAAACAAAATATGGTATCTACCTCCCTTACCCTCTCACATACCCTCTTCTCAAATCCAACTAACGCGCGCACCAAGTCCAAAGATTCCTCCCACACCTACATCCACCTCTCCCAACCCCGCATCGCCGACCTCTTCGAGGTAAAACCATCCCAACCCATCCCCTCTTTCCCTTCTCCACCCTCAAAACTAACCCCCCCTCACCAACAGGAATTCAACCGGCCCCCCACCCTCCCCCTCGAAGAAATCTACGTCCCACCGCACCATCAGCCACCGAACCCGGAGGACGAAGATGACGTCGTGCCAGACCAGCACGCCGCATTTGGGATTACGAGGGCGACGCAGGGGCGTAGGGAGGCGGCGTGGAGGGATTTGGGGCTCCAGGGGTTGGTGAGTGGGATGGGGAAGGTGGGGATAAGTGGGGAGGTGGGGCAGGGGGCTGGGGGGAAGAGGAGGTTTTTGCCGAGGTAAGGAGGGTGGCGAGGTGGGTTGGAACGGGGTATGTAGGATTGGGGGGTGGTTGGAGTTGTAGAGATTGGGGCTGGATAAATGACACCCAAGGTGTTGTGGTTGTCTAAGGTATCCATTAAGGTTTCTTGTTACGTTATATCCTAACAATATCCACCCTCGCCCTATCGAAGAGATGATGTCCTACAACAGCGCCTTGAGCGCGCTCCTCATCTGACACCTTTCTAGGATGAACCGTCAACTCCGCAAAAGTCCCGGCTCCTTTGCGTTTCGACAGTGTTCCCGGGTTTATTACTAGCACGCTTTCTACAACCTGTGTTCAATGTCAGTTGCGGCTCTCCGAGTCAGATAAAAAGCAAGCCTACCTTTGCAAAAGGTGACAACGCGCTTGGCGTGATCAACATGTCCGGTCGCACATCCAACCACTCCCCAAGTTTCAAGTAACTCACATCCAATGGCATTCCCGTCGCTACACCTTCCTCCGTCCCCGTCTTCTGCAAGAGCGTCCTATTAACAGGTGGGAACAACGGGAAAAAATGCCGCTGTTGGATTAAATGTCTCGGCAACCTTGCGAGCATACTGCTTTCTTTCGGTCTCCCCACGACCACTTCTTCTCGGCGAAGCTCATACAGCACATCGTGCGCTGAGATACCTACTACTATTTCATTTAAAGAGACGGTTACGGGATTCGAAACCATTTTAGCTTGTTTAGGCAGTCCGAGCTCTTTCCTGGCGAATGGTTCTTGTGGCCACGAGACGTGCTTGTTAACAACGTCGCGGACGGAAGGGACCATCACTATGGTGATGCTTGGGAGAGCTTGGGCAAGACGAGTTAGTGGTGCTCCTATAAGGAGCCTGAACACGTCAATGAGTGTGGCTTTGTCTGGTTTGATGCTTGGATCGTCAGGGAGGTCGAAATCACCCGTTGCGAGGAGTGGATGTTCGACGTCCAAGAGCGGTCCGATTAGGATCAAGACATTTGTGCATTTTATTTCTGCCTTCTCGAATAATGCTTGCAGTGGTTCGAAGGCAAGGTTGTCGTCGGCAGTGTAAGGGCCAGAAGCGACTAAAATATTAAGGGCCTGCGATGCTGACTCTGTTCCATCTCCACTACCCACGCCTAGACGATCATTTATGTCATCCAGTGCCGAAGGTAGTGAAGCTGCTGGAGGCAGTAGTGGGGCTTCGAGCACTTCGTTTACCGAGAAGTACTCTCCAGAAGCATTTATGCCTCGCACAGCAACGATCTGTCCCGGGAAGAACTCTTGTGATATTGTTTCGACTTTCAGGGGTACTCGCAGGCCTGCGCCTGTTCGCCTTGAGGTTTCCAGAACCAAGGAAGCAGTGTTGAGCTTTCCTTCAGGAGTGTCCGAAGCAATCCTACCGACGGCGACGATCTCGTTGGTGGCCTGAGTAGCGGCATTCCCGAATGCCGAATCTGCGAGTTGGTGGTGAGACTGTATGAGCAGTTGGAATTCGTCAATTCGGTCGTCGAGAACTTCCGATGCCCCTGAGAGGTGCATAGCCATGGGCTTGTAGTAGAATTTCTTCAGGTCGGTGTTTGCGGTCAATTTGACACAAGACTTAGCTAAAGGTGCAATTGGAGGTTCATGTAGGGCCAATTGCTCATTCAATGTCTCCACAATCTGGCCAGCATTTTGGCGATCGGCGAATACGCTCGGAAGGCCGTTCGAGTCACCATTCAAAGCATGCGTTGCTGTCCTCCCATCACTAGGGGAGCTCATGACGTTGGATTTATTGGCCTTTGGAAATGGTGGCGTCTCAAAAGTTGCTTTGCGCTTTGCCGCGCCGCCTGTCGAACGTTGATGCGGAGTAACATCTAGCCTAACATTTTCTCAATGACTGAATTCAAATCCTGTATTTAATGTACGTACATGCCAAAAATATTATCGCTCTTCCCAGTATTCCGCGGTGTAGCATGACCGGCCCTCTTATCGACACTTCGATGATGGGCCTTGCCTCGTGATTCCCGCTCCAGCATCTCTTGCAAATCCTTTTTGAACGCTCTAGCAGTAATCAGATCCAGCTGCGTCTGCTCCGAACCCATCTTCATACTGTAGGATTCCCATTTGTACCGAAGCTCCTGTGGGGAGATCGAGTGGAGTCGGCATATCGATTGTAACTCTCCAGAAACATCAGGAGATAGCTCTGTGACAGGTAGAATAGCGAATAGCTCGTTGAGCTCATCTTTGGTGCTGGCCATATTTGTAGAATTCGCTGTTATGGACCTTTGATTAAGAAGTTGATGGTTTAGGAAGACGCGATCTTGTCGCGTCAGGTCGGCAATTCTTCGCGACTTGCGCCGACAATCTACTAATAAACTGTAGCCAAAGAAATCTCGAGTTCACCATAGTCAGCTTCAGGGCTCACTGACTACCTGATGCTTCTTTGTTTATTGCCGTCTGAAGTATATATCGAATTCATTCGACTCTCCATAATTTAGAAGTCAAATCAGCGAATTCTTCCATGTCGATTGCTCGGCTGGGCGCTCTAATAACTAGTAAACATGACGACCCCAGAGACGTTACAGCTACTAGAAAAGAATGAGACACCGTCAATCGCCCCAGAACTTCCCAGCAACGGGACTGCAGCACCTACTGAGCCAACTACTCCATCAAGTCCATTAGTTCTACCCTCATTATCGAGCAATGCAACCATGGACGGTTCGATCAATCCTGCCAAAACCCCCTTCATCCGTCCCCTTCCGATCTCGAGGCCGGCCTCAGCTCCGGACCTCGCTGCAGATCAGTTCGGAAAATACGTCGCCTTACTCTCTACGGTAATCTCTTGGATGGAGATCCCTACATCCTCTGCCCAGAACAGCCCTAAAGCTCCCATCACCGACTCCGAGCGCATGTGGTTAACGCGCGAATGCCTTCTTCGTTACCTTCGTGCAACAAAATGGATCTCAAAGGAGTCCGAAACTCGCCTTATGAATACTCTGATCTGGCGGCGAGAATACGGCCTTGAGAAGTTGACTGCGGACTACATCTCCCCTGAGAATGAGACAGGCAAGCAGGTTCTCTTTGGATTCGACATTGCTGCGCGGCCATGCTTATATCTCAATCCGGCGAAACAAAACACCAAGACGAGCGAGCGACAGGTCCAGCATCTGGTATTCATGCTCGAGCGCACAATCGATCTTATGCCCGCCGGACAGGAGACCCTGAGCTTGTTAATAAATTACAAAGGAAGCATGACCAAGAACCCTAGTCTGTCAACCGGAAAGGCCGCGTTGAACATCCTTCAAAACCACTACCCTGAGCGGTTAGGACGGGCAATGATTGTCAATGTTCCCTACCTCGTCAAGATCTTCTTCAACGCCATTACTCCCTTCATCAATCCGCGGACCCGCGAGAAATTGGTATTTGAGCAACCGCTGCAGCAGTTTGTGCCGCCGGCCCAGCTGATGACCACGCATGGCGGAGATGTGAATTTCGAATACGATCATGCGCTATATTGGCCTGCGATTCAGACGCTCACGGCGCAGAAAAAGGAGGCAGCGTATGAGAGGTGGGCAAAGGGTGGGAGGAGGATTGGGGAGTATGAGGCATATCTTAAGGGTGGAGATGTGAAGAGCCTGGCGAAGCGGGAGCGCGAGGGTGCGGCTGCTGGCAAATAATAAGAAGGAATGGGATTTGGCGTACTCTGAAGTTATCAAGATGGAGGACGTTCGATTTCATGGATTGTCGACTGGACAACTCCCGACCTTACGAACTGCCGAATTGGAAGACTCGACTATTGTACAAAACCGATCGGAAAAGCCCTCTTGGACACTCTGAACGGAAAGAAGCTCCATTATTACGAAGATATGATACAGGCATTCAGAACAACATAGAGCGGGCTTGCATACTCTGGATAGAGATAGATACCCGGTTCATAGACTATAGCATTACCAAAGATTTCTCCACTCAAAATTGTAATGATTTGGAGGTTAATACAAGCCAGATTCAGCTGCTAGTAGGGTTAGTGTCTGCTAACGTGCGGGTGGGTTGACTAAACATCGAAAGATTTAAGAGAATGCTAGACTTGGAAGAGGCAGTGATGAGGGATAGGTTTGGCAAAGGCCTTAACTCACTCGCGGAGCCTCAACAGTGAATAGGTAGATGCAGGAGAATTGATCAAGCTTGGGGGTTGTTATGGTATTAATGGGGTGAGGCGATTGGGAAGAGGAATATAATTGGTAGTCGATCTACGATGGACGATGAACGGAATTTCAATGAGGCAGACTATTGGGTAAAGACGAAATATGCGGACGAAGTATGGAAGATATATTTTTCAGGTGAAAAGCTTCATTCCCCTGGAAATTATTTTGGACAATGATTGAAGATCATCAACAAGCATATCAGAACTCGTTTGGTGTATGATTAAAGGTTGGATAGCTTTAGCTTTAGTTCTGCAGCTGCATGTGCTTGGGTTTCCTACAGAGCTGGTACAGGTTTTCTGCCATATAGCACGTCTCCCTTTATGAGATATCTCTTTTGAGCATGATATAGCACCGGCTTTCTATGCGGAGGGACGTGTGTGGAGGAGAAAAACATCGTGCTAGTGTACAGCGTAGGATGCGATGATTCCGTCCACGAAGACTGACAAGGGGAAACACGGTGACCTCTGCTAATGAAGATCTTGTAGAACCCAGCTGTATAGAGGAGGGCCTTTGGGTTCTAGCACGTTTGCGACGTATCCTCTTAGTCGACGAAGCGTGAGACAGATCTCTTCAGCGACTAAGCACCAGCGGTGTTTGAAGGTTGCTAAGGAAAACAATCTGTAGCTGACACCTTGTGAAGGGCTGGGATACGCTGGAGCGTATGATTTGCTCAGACGGCCGCTCAGGTATTGCTCCGTAGTATTGCTCGTCTATGATGGCGCATGAGGGTTCTGTATTGATTTATTGGTTGATGTAGACATATTTCCGCTCTAGAAATCGACCTCAAGTATCTGTACTCAACCGATGCACAACCGGCACAGAACTTGGCGGTAGACTTCCGTACTCCGTGATGACCATATTTATATATTCGGCCGGCGTGAGGTCGTACATTAGATTCAGAAGCTGCAGATTAGGAGTTTCCTGCCATTTCGATAGTTCTGTGGAACCGCTTCCCTGGATCAATAACTCGTCTGGAGGAGCTACTTCATTCGTGACAATGCTGTCTAGGGCTACTCTGTCCGTAAATTTGACGCTCTCACAGCAGACTATGACAGGAATGTCGGCGTGGTTAGCCATCATGGCTACGATTGCACTACCAGCTCTAGAATACAATCTGCCGTTGCTCATCATAGCGTGTGCTCCTAGAAACACCTTTGTTGCATCTTTGACAGTATGGCTGATGGCATGCATGAGGGAGTATTCGACCTTAAGTCCAAGATCTGCCAAGGCGCGCGCCAGGTTCTTTCCTTCAAAAAGAGGCCTTGAATCCATCACAATTACGCGGAATTTCTTGCCTTGTAGGAATGCCTCTAGAAGGGCCTGCTGGACGGTACTGCTCTTAGCATATGTAAGGATAACATCCCCGTCACGGATCTTCTCAGTAGCGCTACTCGCTATTACCTGACCTGCAACGGTAATTCTTTCCCGGATGAAGCTGTCAATGGCATCGCAAAGGTCTTCCTTGGCCGTAGACTCAGGTGTATCTGGATCAACCGCTGATATGGCGACCTTGAGCCATCGGATAGCGTTTCCCATCGATACAGAAAGTGGTCGATAGGAGACCAGATATTCAATCTGAGACGAGAGGTGGGTAGTGAGATGGCGAGGAAGGGAGTTTTGGGGAGGTGTGACATATGATTCAATAACCTAAAGACATCAGCCATGCTTTGAGCGAGCTGATGCGATAAACAGACCCTTTTAAATACCAGCAGAGTAGCAACACATCGGGCGTTACTTCCGCAAATAACATAACTGCCCATCTGCAGCCCTAATGCTAGAACAGCTGGATGTACATCTCTACCTGCACCAGCTATCGTCGTCCTTCTGGGCGTTCCATACAGATGTCCAAATAGGGCGACTTTCTTATTGTTTTTCTTGACTTCTTGGCGAGGGGGTGCAGCTGGTCGTTCTGCTGGCCATTCTGCGGGTCTTAGTGCCAGCGGGTTGTGCTGACTCGTGACGGCAGAGCCTGTCCTTTTGTGTTGATTCTTCGGCGTCTGTATAGTTGATGCTGTGACTTTTCCGTCGGGGCCTTTCCCAGCGTCTCCCTTCTTGGCCTGTGAGTCTGGCGGCTCCTGAGTCTGTTTTTCCTTTGCCCTCCTTGCGGCTTTCTCTTCTTTTGATCTTTTTTTTTTCTCTGCACCAGAGAGCTTTCCATCCTTGACTCCGTCTGTTGATTTTGCAGCAGATTTTGGGTCATTTTTCGCTTTACCGTTAGCCGTAGACTCCGGTACTTCAGTCTCTCCCCTCGACTCCTGCCCATTTGTTGTCGCACTTGGTAAGGCTGACCCTGTGGGATCACCTGGATTAACGCTCATGTCAGAAGCAGACATATTTCTCGGCACTCGCTGTGAAAGCTCTAGTGCCGTGAAAGAGAGCGTAATGTCGGAATTGCAGTCATTGTTCAAGGTTGTTTTGTCAATTAAATCAATTCAGTGAATTGTTTGCGGAACAATTTCTAGCCATAAAGGCGGAACCTTTCCGCCTACAGCTTGATTGAGCTCCATCCACATAAATCTAATCATAACTTTATACTTCACATGGCGGACACAGGAGAAGGAGATTCGGTTCCTGTTTCGGAACCATTAGACTTGGTACGCCTATCGCTGGACGAAGTTGTTTTCGTGAAGCTAAGGGGAGATCGAGAATTGAAGGGACGGCTTCATGTATGTTTTTTATGGGTCTTCCGAGCTACTTTCCTTGAAGGCTTAAGGACTGGGGCCGCGCTGACCAGAACTAGGCTTATGATAGCCACTGCAATCTTGTACTAGGCGATGTGGAAGAGACCATATATGCAGTAGATGATGATGATGAAGAGGAAGAAGCCGTAAAGGTATGCAAATAGCAGACTGTCACAGGGGAATTGCAAAGCCTAAAAGATTGTACAGACTATTAAGAAGCAGTCGGAGATGCTGTTTGTCAGGGGTCAGTCCTCGTTCATGAATTGACACTTATGTTACTAAACTAAAACCCATATGTTTTAGGTGACTCGGTCGTACTCATCTCACCGCAAGCTCCTTCCTGACAGCTCAACCTCCATTTGAGGATGTCGACAATGATATGACTGTCCCAGCCATTCCCGGAACCTACGAAGGTAATTGAAAAAGGCTGATTGACGGTTTCTCTCGAGGTCATGGATTGTTTGTGACCTTTCGAGACCGTCGGAAGGGGCGTAGCCAGGCCATTAGCCTATAGAATAGATCAGACAACCTAACAGGACAATCAACCATGACTAGAATTTTATAGACTTGGGCATTCGACTTCATGAAAACCATACAGATTACCTACTCAGCTTTGCCCAGGAGTCATGGTGACTTAGTCGTGACTCAGTAGTTCATGCGTCATAATCCCTGCTATCGATAACCGTACCCTACAGCTATTGACTACATGACCACGATGACTTCTCCTTCTAATACCATTAACCTGCAGACCTATAGAATCTTTAATACTTTCATTCCCTGAGCGATTTCATATCCTAGATGATCCTACGAATATAACCATCCTGCCGGCTAAGTACGCATCATTAGACTAGTATTTCACCCGTCCGCGCAAATTATGACTGCTGGAGTGCAGAAACAAACGGCGCAAGAGCGGCGGAAAGGTGAATCTGTACGTCCGAAGAGCTTGAACCAAATTCTTGTGCATACCGATGTTAACAAAAAATCCACTTAGGCACTGAGCGAATTCGCCGACTATGTCGAGAAGCAGCAATCGCTGCTCCCTGGGCGCCATACTTCTGTTGCGCCAAGTGATAGTGGATACTCAACCCAGAGCACCTTGACCGAAGAACATGCTGAGCTCGATATTCTCGACACTCTTAACCTTGCTGAGACCTCGACCCAAATTAGATTAAGTAACTTGCTTCTGGACACAGGTGACGACGCGGAAGTCACACAGCAACAGCTCAGTAATCTACTGCAAAGCCGCATACTGGAAGGACATGGGGAAACACTTTTTGACCTCGGGCAGGAAGACAATGGAGAGTCAATGGGTTTTAGCAAAGAGCAGTGGGACATCGCGCTGGACAGGATACGGCGAGCTGGTAGGATACTGCAGGCTGAATGTCGAGTGCTCATGACGCGGAATGTTGGAGGACCTGAAGAGGTTGACACAGCAAACTTAAAAGACAGTAGTGCAACCGGAAAGTTAATGATACGGCAAGCCCCCGAGACAATTGAGGACGTCATTGAGACCCGCATTGCAGTAGTGGGCAATGGTACGATACGATTTCTATCATGACGGGCTTAGGCTGATATACTATCAAAGTCGATGCTGGTAAAAGTACCATGCTCGGTGTACTCGTGAAAGGGAACCTTGACGATGGACGTGGTAAAGCAAGAGTAAACCTCTTCCGCCACAAACACGAAATGGAAAGCGGGCGAACTAGCTCAGTGGGAATGGAGATTATGGGCTTCGACGTGCATGGGGATGTGGTTGCCTCCAATGTCCCTGGGAGAAAGCTGTCCTGGGAAGAGATTGGAAAACGCTCTGTATGACTGAACAAATGTCGAAAAGTAACGTATAGCTGACTGAATCAGGCTAAAGTTATCAGCTTCACGGATTTGGCAGGCCATGAAAGATACCTACGAACCACCGTGTTTGGCTTGCTGAGCAGCAGTCCGAATTACTGTCTCCTCATGGTAGCCGCCAATAATGGTCTGATAGGGATGAGCAAGTCAGTAATTGAGCAATAATTCCCCAGCAACAGCGCCTGACGGAGAATTATAGAGAGCACTTGGGAATTGCGTTGGCACTCAATGTGCCGGTGATGGTTGTGATAACCAAAATCGATATTTGCCCAGCCCAGATTCTGCAGCAAACTGTAACGCAGCTTACTCGAATACTCAAATCTCCAGGCGCAAGGAAAATTCCGATTTTCATCAAAAACCATGAAGAGACCATCGAGACTGCTGCCCAGTTCATCAGCCAGCGGATATGTCCTATCTTTCAGGTATCCAACGTTACAGGGGAGAGTCTGGACTTGGTCCGAGCGTTCCTGAATATACTTCCTCACCATGGCAATTACGACGCTGGGGCGCCCTTTGAATTCCATGTTAACGACACTTTCTCCGTACCTTTTGTTGGAACAGTGGTATCTGGTGTAGTCAAGAGCGGTTTGTCAGGTCTTCCATTTTTCCAAGATGTATATTGAATAGTGGTAGGGGTTATCCATGCTGGTGACGCGGTCCTCATAGGACCTGACTCTCTTGGCCAATTCACTACCACGCACATCAGGTCCATCGAGAGGAAAAGAATACCCGTACCTGTTTGCTCTGCGGGCCAATCTGCTTCCTTTGCGCTGAAAAGAGTACGTCGAAAAGAAGTACGAAAAGGTATGGTGGTCTTGCCAAAGCTCGACACTCCACCTAAAGTTTACCGAGAATTTGTGGCCGAAGGTGATTCAACCATAAATTTTATCGTGACGGAAAATGCTAATATTAGTATAGTCCTGATACTTAGCCATGCCACAACTATCAAAACAAAATATCAGGCTATGCTTCACGTGGGTCCTATATCTCAAACTTGCGCAATAATCGACATAGACAGGGCTTTCATCCGAACTGGTGACCGAGCGGTCGTGGCTTTCCGCTTTGTGCAAAGACCAGAATACCTCGCTGTGGGCGATCGAATACTATTCCGTGAAGGCCGAACGAAAGGGCTGGGGATCGTCAAGGCTGTTGGCTATGACCCTTCCAAACCCTTGGATCCGAACGCGGGGAAAGAAGCAAACCCGGAGGGTGCTGTTGGTTGAAATGTTCTCTCCATGCTGCGGGAGGTTACGTCTGATGAGTTATGGAGTAGCTTGAACATGAGCACGGGACTGGAAATTGGGGGTTGCCATGACTATATAGCATAGGGCTGCTTTGGTCTTGACTTTGTACAAAAACCCGAGAGCCCATCCTCATCTGATTTGACATTTGTTGCTTGGCTGATTTGGGGGTGTGTTGAATCGAATGGATGAAGGTATGCACGGTATCAAGCATCCTAGAAGTCTCAACAGTATCGACTTCACTCTTCATTTGCCATCTTCAGCTGTAGATTGTCGACATTTCTCAAGCTCACTTCACCTTTCCTATGATCCTATCACGTCCAACACTACTGCGCGGCCCAATTCCGCCCATAAAGCGAAGCACGAGATTACGTGACCGACTCGCGCTCGCGTCTTTTTCAATTGTTCCACTTCCGGCTGACGTGGGACAATAATCTGCATCATCGCGCCACTGCCTCTGTAATCTATCATGAGTGCTCCAGGTGTCGATGAAAGGCCTCATAAGAAGAGGCGCTTCTTCGCAGAAGAGTCTCCGATAGCTGAGAAGTTCCCCCATCCAGAAAGTCCATTACCGAATAGTGATGTGCTAGCGGAGAAGTCACCCAATGCACTCGCAAGGCAGAACACTCTAAGCAAGTTCCAATCAGCATCTAGTCAGACTGATGCCTCTTCTTATCACGATGATGCTGCGACGGCGAAAGAAGAGACGAGTGGCTTTGATAAGCAACTTTTCGAGAGCTTCGTCGGAGAGGAGGTACCAGCAGATATTATGCAAAGACTGGAAGAAGCAGCTGGAGATAGCATGGAGCGCGCTATAAATCTATACTTGGACGGTTCATGGAAGAAATTTCCGATAATCAGATCACCCTCGAACCCTATCAAAGACGCCTTCAGCACAGGGCTACCTGCGCGGGAAGCTCAAAAGCCACCCCTAGTTGACGTTCCGAATCAACCGGCCTCTATGCATATTGAACAGCTTGACTCTATGCCTGATCACAGGTACGTGGGAGCCTTTGGTGTGGGGGCGTGGGCGACACGAAGTGGACCCAGTCTAATATGCCACGGAGAACCGGTCAAAATCGAGCGTACGAAAATTAAGCCACCTGTCAAAACAGGAAGAGGAGGAAAGATAATACAACCTTCGAAAGGCATTGCTGCTAGAATGAGAACAGATATTATAGTCCGTTTTACCAATAGCAAGGGCAATGAGATTGGACGGCTACCAAAAGATACCGCTGCTTGGGTCTCTACATTGATGGACCACAAGGTCTGTCGGTTTGACGGTACATGTGTCTTTGCTCCAGATAGAGTGCGAGTTAATGATACCATATATTTGCAATTGAAATGCTCGTTGGTAAAGAAGGCGTTGGAGGCGGGTAACTTCATTAAACCACAAGACAATAACCGGACCACGGGTATCTTCGAAGAGAAAGAAACTTCAGAAGAGAAAGATCTGAGGTTGAGGCAGGTGGCACTGGTCAAGCTTTTCGAAGAAATTAATCTACATCCATCCACCATAAATGATACTACAGCGAAGCACAAGCGACAGGGTATACTGCAGGCTGCGGAAATTGCTGAACAATATGACAAGGATAATGATGGCAAGAAGCCAAAATTCTCCCAGGAGGATGGATCATCGCCTCCTGCAGATGACGAAACCGAGGACGGAAAAGAGTTAGAACAAGATCAGCTCGATTCCTTGTACAAAAAGGCCCAATCGTTTGACTTCAACACTCCTATAAGAGAGCCTGCAGATACTTTCGTCATGGATTTACGAAAATATCAGAAGCAAGCGCTGCATTGGATGATGGATAAGGAGAAGGACGAGAAATCCGAATATAAAGAACGATCAATGCACCCATTATGGGAGCAGTATACGTGGCCTATCAAAGATATGGATGACCACGAAGTTCCAGGTGTTGCGAATCAGGACAACTTCTATGTAAATCTATATTCTGGTGAATTGTCACTAGACTTTCCCGAGCAAGAGCAGTATTGCCTTGGCGGGATTCTTGCCGATGAAATGGGTCTCGGAAAAACCATCGAAATGCTTAGTCTCATGCATTCGCATAGATCAGAAGTCTCAATTCAGTCCTCAGGATCCGGCCCTACTTCGGTCGCGAATCTGCCAAGGCTCCCTAAGAACTCGTCATCTGTGGAAGCAGCACCGTGTACCACTTTGGTCGTGGCTCCTATGTCGCTCCTGGCACAGTGGGAAAGTGAAGCTGAAAAAGCATCCAAGCTGGGGACTTTGAAGACATTAGTATACTACGGCAGTGAAAAAGTGGCTAGCTTACGAAACCTATGTTGCGAGGCTAATGCTGCATCTGCTCCCAACCTCGTCATTACAAGCTATGGTGTTGTTCTTTCGGAGTTTAACCAGGTAGCAGCTCGCGGAGGCGATCGAGGCTCACACGGTGGACTTTTCTCTCTTGACTTCTTCCGTGTCATACTCGATGAAGCACACTTTATCAAGAATAGGCAGTCCAAAACAGCGAAAGCTTGCTATGATATCACTGCGCATCATCGCTGGGTCTTGACTGGAACACCGATTGTCAACCGCCTCGAGGATTTATTCAGTTTAGTCCGCTTCCTACGTGTTGAACCCTGGTCCAACTTTTCGTTTTGGAAGACGTTCATTACTGTACCCTTTGAATCAAAAGACTTTATTCGAGCTCTTGATGTCGTGCAGACAGTCCTTGAGCCTCTTGTACTCCGTCGAACAAAGGACATGAAAACTCCTGATGGTCAAGCCCTTGTGCCTCTTCCCCCTCGGATCATTGAGATTGAAGAAATCGAACTCTCCAAACAGGAAAGAGAAGTTTACGACTATATCTTTACCCGTGCCAAACGTACTTTCAACGCCACAATGGAAGCTGGAACTCTACTAAAGTCGTATACTACCATCTTTGCTCAAATTCTCCGGCTCCGGCAATCCTGTTGTCATCCAATCCTAACCCGCAACAAGGCCATTGCTGCAGAGGAAGAGGAAGCTGCCGCTGCAGCGGATGTCGCTCACGGTCTAGCCGATGATATGGATCTGCAAGAGCTCATCGAACGTTTCACAACTGACTCCGGAGACCAGGACATCGCAAATAAATTCGGTGCTCACGTCCTCCAACAAATTCAATCGGAAGCCGGCCACGAATGCCCTATCTGCACCGAAGAGCCCATGATCGAGCCAGCCGTCACAGGTTGCTGGCACAGCGCCTGCAAGAAATGCCTTCTTGACTACATTGACCACCAGAAAGACAAACACGCCCTGCCCCTCTGCTTTAATTGCAGAAAACCTATCAACCAACGCGACATCTTCGAAATTATGCGCGAAACCGACCCCTCCGACGGCTCCAACGACCTCTACTCCGCCACCCCACCCGCCAACGGCAGTCCCAGAACCCCCTTACAACCTCCACGGATTTCCCTCCGCAGAATCGGCTCCGACTGCTCCGCCAAAATCGCTGCCCTAGTCTCCCACCTTAAAACCATCCGCACCCAAGATCCCTCCACCAAGTCCGTCGTCTTCTCCCAATTCACCTCCTTCCTCGACCTCATCTCCCCGGCTCTCTCCCGTGTCAACATCCCTTTCCTCCGCTTCGACGGCGCAATGTCGCAAAAGGCGCGCGCTGCCGTTCTCACCGAGTTTAGCTCGGCTAAGAAGGGGACGGTGCTGTTGCTTAGTTTGCGGGCGGGAGGAGTCGGGTTGAATCTGACAAGTGCGAAGAGGGTGTTTATGATGGATCCGTGGTGGAGTTTTGCGGTTGAGGCGCAGGCAATTGACCGGGTGCATCGGATGGGACAGGAGGAGGAGGTTAGGGTTGTGAGGTTTGTAGTAGCCGGCAGTATTGAGGGGAGGATGTTGAGGATTCAGGAGAGGAAGAAGTTTATGTGAGTTTTTCTTCTCTTCTTCTTTGGTCGTTGCTGCTTCCTCCGTATTTTGGCGTTAAAGAGGGTAAAAGCAAGTCAGAGGGGGTAAGAACAAGGCTGATCTTGGATGATTGCAGTGCGAGTTCGTTAGGCATGATGAGCGAAGAGGAGAAGAAGATGCAGAGGATTGAGGATATCAAGGAACTGCTGAGTTGAGCTTGAACATTACCTACAAACATTGCAAAGGGGATTCGGAATGGCTTTCGCGCTATGCAGTGTTTGCTTTGATACTTGATCTGGAGAGGTTAGTGTGGTTGCTTTCGGGGCGCTAGAAGGGTCATAGTGTGTGCTAATAGCTTTATTGAAGGGGGAGTCATAAAGGCTTAGCATTGCTTGAGAATCAAAGGCGGAGATGGGTGTGGTAGAAAGGATCGAAACATGAGCATCTCCCTGCCCAACTCTCGAAACCTTAAACTATATGGCTGTACACAAGCAACAAGCAACAGTTTCAACACCAAGATTCCAAGACTTTGTCATCTTAGAACATACCCACAGGTGTTATTCTTCATCAACCCAATCAATCGTGGCCCCATTATGATAATACCTTGGATGAAGAAAACCTTGAATGCAGTCTAAAAAAAATTCAAATCAGCCAAAATCACAATTGGACACCTACAAGAGTACCATGAGAATGTGTTTACATATATAAAGGGTTGTTATTCCTCTATACACTGATATACCAAGGCCAACCATAGCCTTAACCTAATGCTCACATAACGAGACCAAAAGCCATATAGCCAGCATCGTTCACTTGCGTCTTTTCCTCAAGTGCAAGCTATATGAAAAATCCACGTCCGAGGTCCGGGGGGCTGGGGATGGATGACTGGGAGTACAGTGGATATAGTAGGGCCTCCTAAAGGTGTTGGGTTTGTGGTCTTGTCAAGAAGCAGCATGGCTCTCGTTGCTTGTTTGGACGATTGTGAGTGGTTCGCTTTCTAGGAAGAAATTTTCTGGCGAGCCAGTTGACATAGCGCGGTAACACCGTTATGAAGGGCCTGGTGCACGATGTTGACTTCTTTCTATCTGGAAGTCATATCTCAACTCATTTGCCCCGATCGAGTAAGGTATTGACACTTCCAAGTGGAGCTCACGCTAGTATACTGTAAAAAGTCTAAGCAAAGTGCTTTTAAAGCAACCTCTCCACTTTTGCACCATGGACGATCGCAATGTATTGTTATTTCTTGTTCCCTTCTTTGCCATGATGAAGAAATTGCCTCGCGTATTTCAGATCTCGGTTGGCAAAAACCCAATTTAATTTGCGGCCTATTCAGAATTTGGTAATGACGCTGAACAGGCTTTCCTGTGCATCATACTAAAGGGCAATTAGGACTCTAATTCTTGCCTATATGTAGCTTTTCCTTGATCTTTTCCCGTTTGCTTTTCTTTGTCGGTTCTGAAGGTTCAGGTCGTCCACTATCGCTGGATGCTGCCTCGATTCCAGATTCGCGATGCACGCTCCTTTCCTCGCGGAGATCTTCGAAGAGAATGAATTAGTGCTCAACATCGCCAGTCTGAAGACAGAATATGTTAAGCAGGGCACGCATAACTTACAATCAAGTTCCGGTGCATTGTCGACTTTCGCAGCGTTGAATTCTCCACCAGCAGCAATTAGACCTGTCGATTGAGCATATGCCTTTCCAGGCCCCCCATTCTTATCTGCTCCAATCCCGCCTGTTCCACTTATGTTTGCTGCAGATGTGTCGGCCCTACCTGTTTCTACTCCAACGACCGGAACATTGATTTCTTCCTCTTTATCTTGGCCGTCGTGAAGTACCTCGCTGTCGTCGTGCACCACTGAACCAAAAATCCTAGGAACAGTGGCTGAAGCCGTCCCACCAGCATGGGTGTCTTCCGTCTTGACCTCTTCTTCCTCTGTTGGGTTATCTTGCGCTTCGACTGGCTTTACAAGGGAACGATGCAATCCTTGCTGTTCCTCGTGGGGGTTCGGGCTGTGCTTAGTAACTGGGTCATCCAAAGGCCTAATCGCGCCATTAACCATGTTCGTTGCATCTTCACTTGGATTTGGGGTCTCTGGTATTTCAATATCACCACTTTTGTCATACCGGAGTAAGAGCATATATAGTTGATATATTCTCTCCTGCGGCGAGAGCGAATCATTACTGAATATCAAATTCTGTTCATTGAGAAGTTTGGCTGCAGCCGTATCACTCATTTGCCTAAAAATTGATCCCACTGAGTGTAATGATTCGGATTGACCTAATGCTTTCGCTATGTTGCCTTTAGCTATGTGACCCGATTTCTGAGTCGACAGGCTTCAAAACACTCCATGGATACTTCACGTACGGGAGTGTGTACTGTCTGGACCGTTACCACGGTTGACATTGCTGTCTTCAGCTGCGGCCGAAGCATTGCCGGTGGATGTTGAGGAAAGCTGATCAGCTATAGTGTTTGTTTTGTTCCCATTATCGCTCGTAGAGTAAGTGTTACCCTCAATGGTCTCTTTCGTAGTTTCGTCCGTGGCCAAACCGGATTGACCTTTCCAAAGACCGAGTCAGTGTTCTGTTTTGTCAAAACCGAGGACGGGCTTTTGGACATATCACGAGTAGACCTGGGCTTAAGGGGTCAGAGCCACTGAGACTTACCAGTGGCATTTCCAGCATCATATGGATCTGAAACCGTGCCGCGCCCAGTCTCACCTGAGACTGGTTCTTGACCTGACTGCACCTGACTACTACCCAGGCCAACCGCGTTCTTGATGGCCTCCATTTTGCTTGGTATCACTTATGATATGTGAATTGGGATTAGAGCGTAGATGTTTCTAGGTACGAGCGAATAGATTAGCTGTGGCTGTCATAAGTTATTCTCAGGTAAAGCAGAGCTATATTCACCTTTGGTGGGTTCGGTATCAGTTCCTTGTATCAGGAAGGTTAAAGAACACCTCGTTGACAACAGCTGCACCTTAGTACGTAGATTGCCAGGATTGATACAAGATGGTTTATGCTTGGCCTTCCTATGGGTGGTTTTCAAGCTCTCAATCGAGTGGTATAAGATTGAGTAAAAGAAGAGACGGCACAATCTCACTTGATGATGTATGACGTAGTTCTGTGCCTCGCTTAGTTGCTGCTAGCTCACTCTTCTCCGATAATCAAGTCAAGCCAAGGCCCAGAAGCCCAGCAGCCCCCAGCTAGAAACCCTGAACGTACTGTCAAAACTGCGGGAAAATTCAGTCCCACAAGTCCATCTTTCCGTTTCTTAAGATTGCACATGCTTTGCAATTGGCCTTGTATTCATTGATTATAACTGCCCCAAGAAACAGCAGTCTAATTTCCTCAACGGCAACCAGCTGTTGTTTACTATCTCTCTACACCCACTAGCGAAGATGCCGAAGCCGCATTAATATACATGGCATCTATTACTTTGCTGCAATGAGGTAAAGTGAACACATCAAGGGATCTTAAGTCTACGAAACGCGCCATATCTCTCTATATGACCGATTTAGCTTTCTCACTCTGTATTCATTTTTGCTGGTTTAGCCTCCGTGGTTTTTAAGACTGACAACGCCATATGGTCATATATAACCTAGTCATCTACCATTGAATGCCTCCTGGAAGACCCCTAGGTCTTGTACGTTCCCTTATACCGGTGTTTGTCCTTCATGGTCCGGCACTGGAGGACGGCTATAACCTCACCGATTTTATCCCAATGTAACTCGACACATACCACTCCAGAGGGCTGTTGTTGTTATCATCTTCGATAAGTTCTGGCCTGCCGTAGTATTTGCCCATCAATTCCGCTTCTATCGTCTCCTTTATAGCTCGAGCAATAGAGCGAGCGCCAACCTGCATGCCATACCCTTCCTTGGCCAGATGTGCGCATATCACGTCGTCTCTCTTGACAACTAGGTTTATGTAGAGAGCAGCGCTTCTCCATGTGTATTAGTCTGCGATCCAGATTCTGGAATGATAGTACGAATTTGTGGGCAACCACTGCTGCTTCACCTGCAGAAAAGGGGAGGAAGGGAATTATCGCGGAAAAAGGACCGGTTATATAATTCTATCCAATTAGCCGATATTCTTGCCAAGCGGTCTTACATTTCAACTTGCCCCAAAAACGCCGGCAAAGTCTTTCCTGATGTGCCTACCTAGGGCTTTGCACAGAGCTAGTTTCTGCAGGTCTCTAGGCTTGTTCTGCAGGTGATCTCTATAAAAAGTCGTTATGATAGACTCTGCTTGGTTAGTCGCCAGGATCCGTATTGTTTTAGAGCAGTCTAATCTTTCGTGGGAACGCCGATCTCGATATGTTCCTATCCAATAAGTATTGAATCCATCATTGGGTCAATCGTGGAACTTACCACCCTCAACTACATACAGAAGAGCTGCCCAGAGCTCGCGCGTGGACTGCTCGAACTCGTCAGGGAAGAAAATGTTGCGACGTCCGGACTCACGGCAAATGTGATTGTTCAAGGGTGAGCCTTTTTCATAACCGTGATATGGTGCATTTGGCCCAAACAGATCGGTTTCGTGCCTCACCTCAGTACGGTCGACAACAACATGCTTGACAGACAACAAGACTTTCATGTCCAGCGCTAACTCAGTCTTCCCATGTCCGGATGGGCCTGCAAAGACCATCACCAAAAATCTTTCTTCGCCAATCGCGATGTGATGAATGATGCGCTCACTAGCCTCTGCGGCCGCGAATTCCTGGCCAATCAAGTAGTACGGAGCCTGGATTAATGTCATGATACCACGCAGTTTCGCAACCTGCATCGTCCTCTCACATTGTTGGCCTATCTCGGCAGCCTTGGAAAGGAAGTACGCGTGTGTCAAGTTGAGGTTTCTTTTCAATATATCCCGATAGCTTGAACTACACTATAGAGCTGCTGCTGCCGTAAGGGAAGACCGAGCAGCGATAATGTCTTCAGGCATATTCATGTGCACACTCCACATGTCTTTTGGGATTACCGTTGGGTCTGCCCCAAAAGCTAAAAGCGTCTTGGCCGGTTCGGTGGTATCGGTCGAGTCCTCCTCTGCTTCGATGACTGCCAAGGCGAGGAGAGGTACATATGAAAAGGCGCTGATCGTACGTTTGGATCCCCACCGTATTCAATCAGCAAGCGTACGATATCTGGGTCGTTCTTCTTTATCGCTGAGAACATGGTCGGTAGTCCATTCACACTACCGTTTATAGCCTCTTTCACGTCACCGACTCCATGGCTCTTGAAGAATGCTTTAAAGTGGTCATACTGTAGGAGTAAGATTGCTGAAGAGCTCAGCTGATGGTTTTGAGGATAGAGGCTCCACCAAAAGATTATGAGGTTTGTCCCCATGATCGAATTGTCATGGTAATATTTTGGGTATAAATAAAGTCTGAGTTCAGGGCGGTCAGCATTATGGTGAACCTAGGGACACATTGCGTAGCGGTTACAGTCTGAATTCTCACATCATCCGAGGGATCAGGCAAAACGCCTCGTTTCCTATTTTTGACGTTCAAGGAATCATCACTGGTCTGGGATCTGCATAAAATCTTGTTAGATATCAAATTTTACCTGTCGATCTCCAATAGCTAACGTACCCTCTGAAAACACATTGGCACCTGGACGTGGAGCGTTCTTGCCGGTAACCGATTGGGAACAACGACATTCTGTATCACTAAATTTGCAAGACTTTTCATGCTTCCAGTACCAGCAGGTAAGTTGCTTAGATTCGAAACGAGAAAATACCATTACGAACTCTGCCTTCGACTTAGCTAAAACACAAGTATACGGCGGTATATGAGCATAGGAATCAGATGGCGGGTAGAATACACCCAGGCAATTCCTGTAATCAAGGTTTGATGGACTTACGAAGCTAATGACCTTGGAAGTCTTTGAATGAAACCCGGTATTGCTCGTTGCGGTAGGGGCAGAGATCGTAGAATCAATGCAACAAGTCATTGTACGCAAAGGTATATCAGAGTCACCACAGATAAAGCTACTATTGATCGAAAGTAACATGCCGTAACCGAGACGTATTTACAAAACGGACAAGAGATATTCCCGGCTCTTTACGTTTCTGATTTCTGACTAACAAGGGGCTGTGTGATCATGGAGCTACAATTTTTAATCGAAGCAGCAGAGATGATACGCGGTAGAACTAGCAAACACCGAACGATGGGCAACAACCTCGAGAAGGAGACAGAAAGCTTGATAAGGTAGTTGATGTTTACCAGCTCTTTGCAGGACCTGTGCAGATCAAGTAGAAGAAAAGGATTTCTTTCCATGTAGATAGACAAACGGCAGAGCATCTGCAACACGCCATTGTGCACATGGGAAACAAAGATTTTCCATCTTTCGATTCTTTTTTTTTAAAAAGTACCCTATCGTTAATTGATCAAGCTTGACGTGACTACATCTTAAAGACATCATTATTTGCACTGTGCCGAAATCAAGAGACATCTTTCCCATCGAAGAAGTAGTCGACCCGCCGAGTCACCACAAAGGCTTATCTATCGGTGAGTAAAACGTTGAGATTGCTCCTGTTGCTAGAAATGGCTTGACACAAGCAGGATTCCATCTGTGTGATTCCGGGTCCTGGTGCTCATGAGGGTACCTTCTAAACAGTAGCGGTGAAGGCACTCCTGCCTGTTGCTCTTCATTTGAAATTTACATAGTCCATATGAATCATCGCGCAGAGATATGGCAGTGAGATAAAGACTGAATGCTGCATCGGAGTAAAAGTCAATTCGAAAAGCCGATAGAAACTCGGAGTTGCTTATTCGACCAATTAATTGGCTAAGAACTCCGGGCTCTGACTCAACTCATACAGTACCTTAATGCTTATATGATCGGAATGACTCTTAGTGAAGCTTCTATTCGGTGTAAAGTCCTGTCAGCAGGATTTTCTGTGTACAAGCCTCCTTGAATGTGTTATATATATGAAGGAACAACCGCTCTGTTCTTGCTCTCCGTTACATCCTCCTACTGCATCCCTTCCAAAGGACACATTCAGAGTCTTCTGCAATCCCAGACCCAATAGCACAAATACCGCCTATTCCTCCTACATCTACTACTTTCCGTTTCCCAACCGACACTCCCTCCCATACACAAACATGCCCCTCGGATTCCCAGCTTTCCGCCATGACCCCACCGCTCCTGTAAACCCGGTGTTTCTCAAGAAGCCTCGGGGTTCCGCCGCCGGATCTCCCCCATCGTATCGAGACTCGCCGTCTGAGCGCTCGTTACCTAGATACACAGACAAGGAAGAGCCGAACAGTAACAGGGAGAAGAGTTTTGAAAAAGTGAAAGGTATGGATGCTATCTTCCTCTGGTAGATTTACATGATGAAGGTGCTGATTAAATAGTAGGAACCTGATGAGACGAAGCTTGAAGCAACGAAGCCCAATGAAATATGAGAAAGCTGCGAGTACGGATCAGGGAACTATAAAGATGCCGAAAGATTTTGTAGCGAAGGCAACCATTTTTCGGGATCTGGGAATATTTGGGATTCTCGAGCCTATGCCAGTCGTTGTTTCAGGAGCCTTTCCTTTTCGAAATATGGGAACATCTAGATGCAAGGTCAAAGTCGCTGAGAAGATTTTAGGGGAACGGTTTCGGATAAGTCGGTACGTAGCATACAATCAGATGAGAGACTCAAATAGGTCAGTACAAAGACAGAGGTAGTCATACAGCAGAAAGGTAGCAGAGAAAGATTTAGAGTAGAACTAGGATTCAAGTACCAAAAGCAAGCGTTTGAATTTGAAGTTATGGAGCTGAGGGTTTGCATATAACTGAAATGCTTCAATTTGTTAAGTTTGCTTAGCCACACCGCGCAGTCAGCGGTTGATAGGTTAGCAATACTCTTGTCATGCTGGAAAGTGACCCTGCGAGATTTCAGTAAGTATCAGTCTTGCGTGGGCGAACTGATTAGTTACCAAGCCCAATAGAAGAGTTTATTGAAAACAAAGAGATCTGATTTGTTCTTTTTGCGTCGAAGGGCTCGGAGAAACGTTTGTCCAAAAAAGGTGTAACCTTGACCGAATAAGCCAACGATCTTCCCATCGTTCCTCATCGGCATCGACAGAATCTATGATGGTATGATTGATGGTTGTGCCCTATCCTTTCACCGAGCGTATTTCTCGTAAGATAAACTTAAGGAAGCGTAGCACCGCACGAGATGGTCCTTTGAGAAAAGTGACTTTGTGACGTGGAATGGGACTGCCTGCACAGAACATGAATATTTCATCTCCTGTGTCGTTGGCATCCAGTGGAAAGCCACAACGACAGAGAGTGGAGACTGGTTGCCTGACCTGCAGGTGAGCGATTTGTCCTTTCTCCTCCTCGGCCTGCTCGAACATCCGTTTCTTACCAGTTTTGGTCATGCAGGATTTGCAGAGTCAAATGTGATGAGACTAAGCCATCTTGAAGAAATGATCCTCTACTGGAAGGAAATGTGATGGGTATGCCCAAGGAACCCCGGCATCCGAAAGGTTGAAGCAAATCACCAGTCACAAGTCCAAAGACCAATGTGTTTCGATTGCTTCAGTTGTGCGTCAACTACGGCAGATGGTGATGGATTCTTCGGAAGATATAAGACTATTTGAAATTTTCCACATCAAGTGTCTTTCCACCATTCCGGGATACCACATCTCAGATCTGGCCCGTTGTTCCGCAGTTGGAAGCTACCGAACCTGCAATTAGGCACGCAATGCTCGCTGTTGCATCATTGTATGAGGAGATCGAAGCCGTAGGTACATCAATCAACGAAAATGTCGGTATGAGTGAGGACAGAAGGATATCTTCATCCGAGGCTGTTGCAGTGAAACACTACACGAGACTTTATCTGAACTGCACCAAGTACTCAGCTCCAAGGCGTGCTCGACGACCATTGTTCTGATTGCCTGCTTGCTTTTTATTTGCATAGAGACCTTGAGAGGACAGGATGAAGCAGCATTGGCTCACATCGAAAATGGCATTAATATCACTAAAAATCTTAAGAAACGACACGAATGCAACTCAGTCACTGATCGGTGAAGCTCTTTACTATCTCAGTGTAGCCAATGAAGCTAATCTCTATGTGCTTCATTCTTGCGTATGCGTGTTCGATCTCTATCAATCCAAGAGCAAAGATTACCGGAAAAGTTTCAGCTCGCATCGTCTGACGCTCTTACTGACTGCCCTCCCAACTTCGATTTTAGCACTCTTGCCGAGGCTCGTACAGCGCCTAATCTCATTATGAATAATGTCTCCATTGTCGTTTATAGCGCCCCACCGGATGACAGCCTGGCCGCCGCTTCTCCCGGTCCAGATGCTGTAGTGGCAAGCGGAATTCAAGCAGATGCCCAGATAAGGCATTGGTCTCGTGCTTTCGACTCCTTCATGGCCGAAGCCTTATGGCAAGATGGATATAAGGATAGTTCTACTGCCGAGCATTTGTAATTTCATGCGTTGATCCTCCATGGTTTTGCCAAATTCGTTTCGATCCGCCTCTGGATTTCTTACATCCCAGATTTCGAAGAATTACTAGATCTGGCTGAACAATGTACGGTATCCCAAAGCAAGGGTCATGCCTCGATCCCGGGCAACAATATCCAGCCGGCCCTGGTTCACCATGGATATGGGTAGAATCCCGGCTATGGCCTTTGTGGCCTGTAAGTGCCCGAGGATAACGGTGCGCCGGAGGGCTATCGAAATGCTTGAGCGACACCCTCGTCGGGAAGTGCTGTGGTGTTCCACGACTGCCGCTCGGAATGCGAGAAGGATCGCCTAGTGTCTACTTTGAAATACGATATCAAGGCTGTGTCTAAGCAATTACGGCTCTAACTCCATCATCCTAATAAGTTCAGGCCTTGATGCCGGCCATTCAATCTAGTAAATGGCAGAGCCCCCCCCGAAGGCAGAGGCGGCAAATGGTATCGACAGCTACCTTTAAAAAGCCCACAATCAATCGTCGATGCAGAATAACAAACTCGCTTGCGCACGTACGGGGACATCCGAGAAGCCGTCTAAATCGTTCCGAATAGGACATACTCTACGCTTGTTATGAAGCTCGATAGGTTTTGCATATCCACATCTTACGTAGCGAAGAGACCCTGTAAAAATACAAAGGAAAAAGGGCAAGGAGGAGTGTGTTCGGCGGCGTTTGGCGGGTCTGGCTAAGGGGCATACAGAGGAAAGAGAACCGATAGGACCGAGGAAAGATTCTGACTCAATGGATGTGAAGTACATATGCGTTGAAGCCTGCAACGTTTCATGGTGTATGCGAAAGTGAGGTGTGGCCCACAACGGGATTTGGTCCTCTTCTCTCTGTTCTCTTGCGAGGCGAGCACAATCGAAACCCTCCGAGAGGAACGCGAGACTTTACGGCTGGAGACAATGGTCTAGATTTTGAGACTTGAGTGGCCATTCCTAGAAACTTGCCTTTGCCCAGTGTGACGCACTTCGAAAGAGGTTGCTCTTCGGAACATCCTTGCGCTTTTGAAACATTGTTAGGTAGAGTCGACCGATGGTGCTAGGGGAAGACTCACTCTCATCCCTGAAAATGAGTATCTTACTATGTCTTAAAGATTTACATAATTACTGCGAAGATATGTAAAGCCCTGTGTTGGGCACCTCCTTCTCTTCCTCTCAGACGACCTGCGCAGGCTTCTTTCGTTCAGACAGATCCCTTCTGACAGTTCACAGCGCTACCTGTACCAGAATTCCACCTCTCCATCAAACTCATCTCCAGTCAACGCCGAGATCATTCCTTTGGATGTAGGATGGCCTCTCGCCTCTCGAACAGCGATCCACGTCTCTCTCGCGGCCGCTTGGATGGCCTTACCCATGAACTTACTTCCCTCGGCTTCGTAAGTGATAGCTTGCCGGTGTAGCGTCCGAGCGAGATGAGCTTGTGCAGGGACTGTCTCCGACAATTGGAAATGTTCAAGACTTTGTTGGAGAAGTGCACTAGAAAGTATATTAGTCAATTTCGTGCCACAAGCCAGGGAGTGAAGAGCTTGTCATACTGAGCTCCTTTATAATCTCCCGCCCTTGTGAGGTGCTCTGCGAGTTTGAGATCGAGTACACCTCTCCAATCAGCGACTTCCAACTGTTCTTCGGGTGCGGTCTGAAGATCTCGCACGGCGTTTTCGTAGCTGACCAGACTCTCGCCTGGGTTGCCAAGAGCGTTGTGAATACTACCCATCACGAAATGGAGTCTGCACATTCTGCAATTGACCAAGTGTTTAGCTGATGGAATCGAAATGTGGACCGGATTTGACTCACTCGAGTGCTAAGCTGTACTTCGTCAGCGGAAGACCGCTGTGGAATGCCAATGCCGCTTCAACGATGCCAAGTGCAATAGCCGGTAGACTTTGCGTTAGATAGACTGTTGAAATGCCTGCAGAGGCTATTGCGTGAATCTTCCGGGATCTTTGGTTCAATGGTTTGATGACACTGATAAGTTCCTTCGCCGCCGTGAACGAAGCCAATGCTTCAAAATGTTTACTTGTATCGACGTATCGGATACCTTCGTCAATCTTGATACTTGCTTCGTCGTATTCAGCATCGTTGACTTCTGTGTGAGTTTGAGTGAGTTTGTCAGCATATACTATATCGTTTTTCTTGACGTCCTCGGATGTTTTTGGTTCCTCCACCCATTCAATGACATATTCGATAATTGCTTGGTCGTTCGGCTCACATATTCTGTGATTGTATAACCCATCGCGTAACCGCATCCTTACGGATTCTTCGTGTGACAAAATAAGCTCTTGGTGGGTCCAGCTTCGGCTATCCCAACTCCAGCTTGGTGTTTGGAGACATCGTTGAACTAAAAATGCTTCCTCTGGTTGCGACCAATTCAAGAACATCGAGAAAGGCCGACAATCGATTGACTGATCTAGTGGTGATTTAAAAGTATCAGATCTCGCCTCAATGAGAGTGCCCACACAAGATGAAAATATTCTCCGCATGTCCGAAATTGCGTCCAGTATCTCCTCTTGATCGTCTTGAACAACACAGAGGGAGTCAATCCAGAGATACTGCACTCCAAGCTTTCTGGTCAGATCTATAGCAGCTTGCCATTCTTGCACTTCGGATGGCTTGATGCTTTTCTGAAAGCTTTGCAAATTTGAGCTCGTAAGCCTCGTTCGCGAAGCACCCCAACTATAGCTGAGTGCGACATAGCGCGGAGTTTGGCCAACCATGTCGACCACGCGTGGAAACTGACCTGGGCCAAGGCCAATATCGACTAGCCTAACGGGTAATGATGGAGCGGAAGACTCTGCTTGGTGAAGTTTCGGGACCGACTTCCGCTTGCTCAAAGTTGCAATCAATCCATGGGCAAGGCGTATCAAAACCATGTCCTCTTCGACGTTGCCGCGGCGCGCATTGTACCTGCGGGCATATAAGCTACGCATATCGTCCGAACTCCATCAAGAACTCACCACGTAGATAGAAGAAGAATTTTGAGATACGCCTCATTTACTAATTTCAGTTCTTCAGACATATAATCTTTCAATCTGCATAAGTATTCCACGTATATAGAGGAAAGTTCGTGGACATGACTGTGAAGTGAGTCAAATTCTGGCCAATTCCCTAGCACGACATTCTTCATCTTTCTTCTGGATGGCCATCTCTTCTCAAGAAGCTTGCATGCACAATGAAAACCTTGCCTGAAACGGACAGGGTCCAATCTGTTTCGTAGCGATCGATGCGTCACACGATGTATTTCGAGGGAGTCGGCTCCAGCTCGAAGCAAGGCGTGCGAGGATAGTTCATATTTGGTACCAAAATAGTCGTCATCAGTCATTGGGAAATCCTTCAAGGGAAACTCTGTGCAGCGTTGAGCGCCGAGCAGGATTACGTCGTCAATTTGATACGGATCGAGAAAGGTAAGGACATTCGCAAGAGCATCCGATCTCGATGATAGATAGCCGTATATGAGAGGGCTTGAAGGTTGTGAGAACAGCTCAGCCCCAGCATGTCGCTCTAGCATAGCCATGATTACCCTATCTCCCAATACACTCCTGCGACCGATCATCATGCCCAGTCTGCGTAGAGTGAGCGGGAGGTAGTGACAATAACTTTGGATGATCGTTGATGCTGCAAGGTCAGCTTCAAAAGACGCCGTTGCTGCGTCAATTGCATAAGCCGCGAATGAACGTAGAAATGCCGTTGCCTCATCAAGGCTGAAGGGGTGAACTTCGATAGTTTGCAAGCATGCATCCGTTCCGATAGAAGACCCTTTTGGATGTGATTGCCTGCTCGTCACGATGATGGAGCCCCTGCGCGGCTTGGGAAGGAATCGTCGTAAGACCTGAAGCTGGTCGGCATCGTCAAAAACCAAACAATATGTTGTTCTTGTTGTCGATAGCCAGTCAAGAAACTTTAACCTGCTACTTTCGTGGTCATAGTTCCCACGATCTTGGACAAGGCAGAGACTCATTGCAGCTTCATGGAAAGACCGAGCCAAGTGAACTTCACTGTTCGCACGAAGCCAGAAAACATGATCGTACGACTGCTGAATGCGATATATTAATTCCAATGCAATGGCACTTTTTCCGACTCCTGGAACGCCATGTAGCATGACAAGGCCGCCTGAGTCAAGACTCGATACATGGTCATTTGACGGCATCGACGAAGGCGTAAGGATGTTCTCCAATACGGTCAAGAGTTCTCCACGACCAATAAAGTGTGCGTCTCTTCCAGGTATTCCTGTGGAGAAGAAAGGAGCTCGGCGATCTACACGTGAGCGTCCATGGACCAATGGATCTACTGATGGGCTTTGCTGCTTGGCCACACGTTGTAAGCGAGATTCTTCGATGTGGTCCGCTTGCTGGCCTTCCGCGGAGACAACAGCTTCCTGTATTGCTTCTTCGCGTTCATGGTCTTCTTCCTCTCGCAAGACTACGAGGTTTTTAGGTGTCCGAATCGCTGGAAAGGCAGGATGTTCTGGAATCGAACAAGATGGTAGGCTCACGTGTCGCGGAGCTAACACGTTGTCCTCACTCCCTCCAGTGTTATCGAATTCGTCTGTCGTTCCTAGAGGAGACACCATGGTAGTCATTCGCGCTGGATTGGTTGACGACGTCAACGGCGAAGTCAAAGCGGTTGTCTGGGTCAAAGGTGCGAGGCCATCGGTCAACTCTGATACGATTTCATCGTTGGAAGCAGAACTGCCTTCGGCGACTATGTCTCGAGCGTCCTCCACCTGTAGCATTGCAGAATTATTCATAACTGAAAATCGACTGCGAACATCGGGTATCAGGACGAGTTGTTTAAATAGGGTACTTCCGGCATGAAACGCGCAATTTTTCTTGTTTCCCTCTCCTGGCAACACAACGACTTCTTCAGCAGCGGTAGTCCACATTCTGACACTCAAGTTCGCCGAACATATGCATCGATGATCCTCTGTGTGCCGATTTAGTTTTAGGATGTGCTTCCTCTTGGACTCGACCGAACCTGACACTTGAAATAGGGTAGATTGAATGGTGAACTCTTCGAAACGACGAGCAACATGTTCTAGACATTTGGCATCCTGAGGAACGTTGAGATGTTTTGGCAGCGTCTTGCAGGGCAAGCATTTGAGGATCAAGGGAATCCATTCAGTCTGATTTTCCGGATTCAGATTGGGATCTCCAAGCATAACGAGAGTCTCGATAGTATTGAGCAGGGCATCTATGTGTGGTTTGTGCGAGGTCCGATGCGCTTCGAGAAGAGCCTTTGGAAATTAGCAATACACAGTTGAGTGTTCACTTAATGAGTCGGGACCTTTTTGAGAACAAAACTCCCAAGTTTATGGCCAATCAATATCAGGACATCATCTTCTGACTAGAAGTGTCATCAATAAAGGTTGAAAGCAGCAATCTGCTAGTCCTCACCGAGCTATCGTCCTTTTGCATATTCGTGAGATCCCGCAACAGTTGTTCTCCGGCCACACAATATGCAAACCAAGAAGGTAGATTCTCGACTCGTAGATCATGGTGAAATACCCAGACGACTGTGCCGTTGTCCCGCGATGCAACCAAACGATCCAGCCACTTGGGAAAGTGAGAGCAAGTTTGGTCTGCGAGCGTATCTCCACTATGCCCGGCTACAATCACGACGCTGCGATGTCGTCGTTAGTACAAGGCATATGTTCTTTCAGTAATGACCTACTTTGTCCGCCCAGGGGCATCTGTTCCCTTCTCACATAATTTTTCCAATCGCGTCATGCTGGCTTGAAAGTGCTATGGGGAAATCCAGCAGCTGGTTACTCAGCGATCATGACCAAGGCCTAGAGTATTGTTGCGCATCACGACATCGTATGGTAAAAAGTCATTCAGTTTGCCGATGGTGGTTTGTATCTGTGATGATGGATTATCACATTTTCTGGCATCTAATGTTAACATAGCCTCACATTTTGAAGGGAGACGAGTTCATGCAAGCCTTCCAAGGATTGTGGTGGCTTATGCGCCACCCAAACTCACCGAACCCGGGCAAGTCACAGTTCTGATGCTGATTTGAATCCGACAACAAGGAGGGCGGAAATGATAGTGTGCCACTGATATTTGGTGTAGAGAATGCTAAAAGAAGTACCGTGGCATGAATCGGGCGTACGTCGGGACACACAGCCTCTCAGCCTCGTCAGCAAGGCGCGAATTGTAGTAAGGCTCCGAAGACCAATTGCGTAACAAGGTTCTGGGAATTGGATATGGCTCTCGAATCACACGTCCTCGACTCATAAGTCTGCTCTGATGCGACTCTTCCCATAGCGACAAGCTCTCGACCGGTTTGTATTATGGCCTCTGTAAGCTTCGCGGCCAATGTTCCAGCCTCCGAAGGTAATCCTGACAATATGACGACCATTTTCACACCTGAACAAGTTCTAACACATCAGTAGAAAGATCTCAAGAATATACGCAATGGCTAGTTTCCAGAGTCAGATCTTTTCACAGTGACCCGCTTCATTCGGCAGCATATTTGAGCAACCTCGCCCATTTCTTGCATAAACCTCATCAAAAGCCTAGAAACGCCAGGAGACCAGACCCGCAGCGATATCGCCTCGAAGCCCTAGCCAAAGAGGGACGCCGACCTTTCATTTACGAATACGCGTTATTCCCTGCGACGGAACCAAAGCTGACAACTTTCGACAATGTCGACGAGTACAAGCAGACCATATCCAATAATACTTATAACGCAGACTGTAATGAGCTAGTATTCCTAGCTGGACGCCCTTCAGCTGAGTGGCTTTCTGCTGTTGGAGCCCGGTACAATCTGGATTATCGCTTTATCCATCAACATCTAAATTTTCTTCCAACAGGTCAGAGAGACTGGTTCACTGCTCCAACTTTGCCATCCAGATCTTATGACGTGCTCCGACTGTGCATCCCTTCCATTCTATTTATGGGTGAGCACCGTTATGTGGACATGAATGGCCTGCAAAAGGCAAGAGGAGATTCCGAACGCCAGTTGCGGCACTGCTTTCGATCGTTGCAAGAAGGAACATCGACCGAGGCGGGACGGTCGATTGTGAGGCGCATAAATATCCACAGTGGAGACAGTCTCGTGATAGAGCAGGAGCTTTCGTCTTGCCTTCTCAAGCGTGGAGAGAATTGGACAGGTATTTCTTCGAGTGTCATAGGCTTGAGCCCGCTGATGTCTTTCCTTAGTAGTTGTGTGGATAGACTCCGGACAAGACAACGATTCCGATTTTCTTCCAGTGCCTACCACTGATCATTTCAAGGGAGCAATAGATCGCCTCGATTTTTGCCCTGTGTTCTTTGAGAAGGATCTGTCAGAGAAGCCTGGCGCCTCTCAACCTCAGGCTGGCATCCAAAATCCTAGATTGAAGCAGCCACTCTCCTCGCTACCTGCAAATTACGGCAATACAATAGACTGGACGAAGGCGGCATTAGACCCACTATTCGCAGTCCAGGAGCTTTTCACCTTCCACGCCGCATCGGAATTGCAATACCTGAATATGTTGGAACAATTCGTCTCGGATCATATCAGTCAGGCCGAGTCCACGCAAGCAGAAACAGACATTGGTTCCATGCTGCACTTCGATTATGCAAGAAGCATACTTGTTCGGCACGATGCTCACGTTCAGAGCCTTCTCTCCTCGTTAAACAAAGGCCTTAAGGGGTGGAAGAAAACAGCATCTGAGGCTCAGCCTCACGATGAAGATCTGCAGGCAATCCTCCAGACAGACCTCGGCTATCTTTCCACCCGTATTCAGAACGTCATTTCGCTCTGCGAAGCAGGAAGGTCCACAGTTAAGAGTAAAGCGTCCATTGAGGAGACAAAGCGTTCAAGTGAACAAGCCGTACTAGTAACCGAGTTAACAAAGGCAACGAACCGTCTAACTTTCATCTTCCTGCCAATCTCGTTCGTCACCTCGGCTTTTGGCATGAATGTCAAGCAGTTTGGACAAGGACCACTATCAATCTGGCTTTGGGTGGCAATTACGCTCCCTTTACTCGCTGCTTGTATTGTGCTGGTGGAGAGAGGAAGCTATCTCAGGAATAGCTTGGTACATTGTGTTAAAAGATTCAAAGAGAAGAGTTGATTGCTCTCTCGCATCTATACAACGGAGTCTGGTTTGTCCGTGATGTTGATAATCCATCCTGGGGATATCCTTTTTGCTTTTTCCACTCGTCCAGCGTCTTGTTCTTGTTGGTGAGCTTTTCCCTTGCGAGTTCGTGAAATGAATCTTCACGCAAGCCTTCGCAATACTTTTTGGCTATATTGAAGTTGGTGACGAAGGTCGAGACCTCGATGAGGCCATCCTGCACTCTCGATGGTAGAAGCTTGTCCACGACTGGAGCAAGCATGACTGAAGCAAGAAATACTGGAGCAGGCGAGGCAGGAGCAGCAAAGACAGCATGAAAGGTTAGAACAAGAGAGACAGATAAGGGTACTAACAGCGCATACTCCTCGAACGAAAATTAGCCAGTCAGAGAAGATAATGAGACATTGACCGGAATTGCCTTGAGAGCTGTAACAGGCTCCTATTCTGTAAACGCGCAATATCTGCCAGTTGTCGATTAGATTTCGTGCGTTTCTCTCACTACACCAAGATCTCCTTACCAAAACCACATGTTTTTGATCCAGCTCCGTAGATTTTCGCTGGTATCCTTATAGACTCGTTGAGTGAAGGGTCCAAATGTCCAAATTAATCTCCATTTCCCTGTAGCACTCAGCCGGGTGTTCCATCGTGTTGTTGGCAATCTTGCCATATCTTAAGAAGGTAAAGGGTCGACAAGCGTAAGCGATAGATGATGGACGTGAAGATCAAGAGGTAAGAATGGCGGTAGGAGTAGATGAATTGGTAAGGAAGAGATGAAGACGAGGGTCATCCGACGCGTGGGAACGATAGACTGCCAAACCAGAAAGAAGCCATCTCTATATGTTGGGGGAGGGCGATGATATAAAGACATGATTTCGAACGAGAACGAGGATATCGACGTGATTAGAGCGTACCTTACCGTATCAAAAGCAGCGTCCAAATCTATTAGTAGTGGCGCCCTTTTCAACGTCCCTCCATTCATTTTATAATGCTTATGAATTTGCTGAGCATCATTCAACAGTTAACAAAATAATCTAATGTCGAGGCGGTCGTCACCGAAATCTGAGAGTATAGATATAATTAATATCAGCCATCAACCGATGCAGAAAGTCGTTATCTTTTTAGACTTGCTTGACTTAGCATTCTGCAATATACTGTCTCAGATTTCTTGATGTTGTGCCCAGGAATTACCATAAAAATGTTGGTTTACAAATGGGGCCAAAATGTGAACACACTTCCAAAAAAATTGAGTGACGGCCGCTTATGGTAGGGCTATAGGCGAAGATTTCATTACGTAATCGCTCCTCACTGGTCAATCGATGACGTCCTTTCCCTTGCCTATCTTCCCATATGCAGGTACCCGCCGCCCCTAAAAGAAAAAACACCCAAAAAAGCAGAGCCTCCTCCCCACATCCTGCGCCTTCCCCAACGCCAATGACCCCCCTCCTCTCCCCCGGCCATGTCCCTTTATCTCTACCTCACGATCCCTATCCTGCTCACCACATGCTGGTTCTACACCGCCCAAGTGACCCGCTCCTCCGCCTCCCACCTGCGCAACAAGCGCATCTGCCTCTTGATCGCGCACCCGGATGACGAAGCCATGTTTTTCGCTCCGACGCTGCTGGCGCTTACGGCGCCCGAGGCGGGGAACCATGTTAAGATTCTGTGTCTGAGTACCGGTTCGCTCTCCCAGTCCAAAATCCCCTGCTTCAAATAAATTGCCCTACAAGCTAACAACATCAGGCGACGCCGAAAACCTCGGCCCCACCCGCCGCCACGAACTCCAAACCTCCGCCGCCCTCCTCGGTCTCCGCGACCCCTCCGACGTCTTCATCCTCGACTCCCCCCACTTCCGCGACAGCATGACCACCACCTGGTCCCCCACGTCCATCGCCACCGTCCTCTCCTCCGCCTTCACCCCTTCCGCCTCATCCCTAAATGCCAAAACCCCAACCTCCAAAGAGAACCCCCCGCAAGCCACAATCGACATCCTCCTCACCTTCGACGCCCACGGCATCTCCGCCCACCCAAACCACACCTCCCTCTTCCGCGGCGCCCACGCCTGGCTCGCATCCCTCATGGCCGGCAAACCGGGCTGGGCCTGCCCCGTCGAGCTCTACGTGCTGACGACCACGTCCCTCGCGCGCAAATACATCGGCGTGCTGGACGCGCCCCTCACCATGCTGCTCGGCGTGCTGCGCAGCGCGAGGGGCAAGAAGAAGAAGAAGAGTGGGGGGAAGGCGGAAGGGGGGCCGCGGCGGATTTTGTTTGTGAGCGATCCGTGGCGGTGGGTGCGGGGGCAGAGAGCGATGGTGCAGGGGCACAGGAGTCAGATGCGGTGGTTTCGGTGGGGGTGGGTGGGCGTCGGGAGGTATATGGTTGTTAATGAGGTGAGGAGGGAGGAAGTGGCGGGGGGTGCGTGAATATTTTGGATAAAAAGGAATTTTCCGCATACCTTTCGTGTGTTTGCTATGAAACCACCCCCAGACCTAATATTCTGGCATAGGGCTATTCCCCATTCCTTTCCCAGATATATATACATAGATATTTTACATATCTCCCTCGTTTCACAATCGCCGCGAATCGCCGAATCCTCGAACCCCCCCCCCCCGGCCCCACCCAAAAATGCCAAGTCTCGCATGGCCCCCGCCATCTAGATCTGTTAACGCTGGGGTGATGGCGGTTCAGCAAAATGGGGGCGAAATGGTTTTCTTGGATCGTGCAGTGGGGGGATTTGCAGATCTGGCTAATTGAATAGCTGACTAGAGGTGCGGGAGGAGGGAGGAAGGATGAAGGGTGAAGGGTGGTGTGGGGGAAGGTGAGGGCGAGGGCGAGGGCGAGAGGGTGGGAGATATGGGTTGGGTTGGGGGGGTGGGGGGTGGGAGAGGGGGGGGGTGGATGGAAGAAAGGTGGGGATGAAAATGGGGGGAGGGGCCGGAGCTTGAAATAAGGAATGTGAGGGGTGTGAGGACACAGAGCGCAAGGGAGGGAGCGGGGGCAGGCGGACGAGGAGGAAAAGAATGACCAAGGGAGGAGTTTGCGGGGGAGAGGAAGAGTGGAAGAGAGAGATGGATGGTCAAAAACTGTCATGTGTTCACAATCGCCGCAAGCAAAGTTCCAACCCCATATCTTCAAATAGCCGTTTTGAAGCTCTTCCCCCTTTCTATATCTCGGACTCAACAATTCCAACTTTTGGTACCTAGCGGAATATTTGGCCCAATGTTGCGATGATATAGCAGAGATGACGCCAGATAGGTAGTTGGGAAAATTTTGATTGCCAGGGTTCAGACTTTCACCTCAGGCCATGCGATGTGGTTGGTCAGGACGTCCCATCCTAGACATCTCCAGATTTCATGTTTGTACCAGTCGCGTACGTTTCCGTCGTCCCTACTGGCAAGCGCATGGACATCCGCATCCGCGTCGAGACTGTTGGGGGGAACGGAGGGTTCTCTCAACGCATGCAAGAACTCGCCCATCTGCGCGCCAAACACGGCGTTCAAGAGGGTGTGCTGTAATGTCATCTTTACCTTTTCAGCGAGCACGAGCGGTGAAGGTCGAGCTATTAGGGGTATTAGGTGGGTGAGGAGGGAGATGAGGTGGGGGGCTTCGGATTCTTGGACGGAGTTTCCTTGGGACAGGTGGCTGGTGGGGGTTTTGTTTTGTGCTTGAATGGGGGTTGCTGTGGGGGTTGTGATGGTATCGTCCGAGAAGACCAAGACGGATAGAAGCTGGCCGACTCGCGTGAGCAGGAAGAAGAGGAGTCCGTCTATGATGTTTTGGTGCATTGGGTTCGAGGGTTCGAGGCTTGCGGCCATGGTGGTTAGGAGGCGGCAGAGCTTTGGGGTTGTTTTGTCATCTTTAGCAGATGCAAATGTGGTTTTTGGTTTCGTAGCTCGAAGCTTTGACACGTTTTGGGCATCTTTGCTGGTATTCTGTGTATGATGAGAGGCGGCAAGATCACCGATCCGGTCTAGTAGGTCTCGGAAAAGCATGACGAAGCTGTACACGACTTTGCTTTGGAGGGCTTTGCCTGCTGGTGTTCGGTCTAATATGTCCCCGCTGTTTAGGAGCCAGCGGTATATGCGTGCGATTGCCTGAAGTTTGGAGTTGAGCTTGGAGTCCAGGTCTGTTTGGGTATTGCTTGCGCTTTGTCCCTGAGCTCGGGTGGTACTGTTACGAGGGTTAACGTTGATGGAATTTTCTGTGGCAGTAGAGGGGGCGATAGTGGAGATCATGCAGCTGATATCAGTGAACATTCTCGAGAGTATGGTGGCGAATTCTTGAGCCGGTGGGTATTGTTGAGACCTGATCTCTTGCAGGAGGTAAACGTTGTGAAGAAGAGTGTTGGCTAACATATCAGGTTCGAGCTTCTTCTGGACGGCGAAGGGCATCTTACTATATGTGCCTGGAGCTGAATCATCCCATTCATCCATAGACACAGGGAGTAAGGCATCTTCGGGCTGTGCAGTCGCCGTTGTCCTAGCTTGCTTTAACACCGTACTATTCGAGCTCTCTGTCAATTCAGCCACCACTCTCTTCCGTTTCTTCTGCGACGCAGCAACCGTCGACACCTGGTCCATCTGTGCATCCTGCCTCTCCCATCTTCGTTCCAACTCAAATACCTTGGCCCGTAGCTCCATCACCGTCTCCTCGGATCTTTTGAGCGCGTCTCTCCAGAACCCCAGAGCATCGACATGACTGTGGATGTTCGTTGAAGTATCTGTTCGCCGACCTTGCGTTATCCATGAACGTAGCTGTGAAAGATAATCTAAAGAGTATCATGAGATGCGACGTTAAGTCGGTGGAGTGGTTGAAGTGGATACCTCGGACTGATATGTTGGCGGTCTTGGACTTGACAATGAACAGGGCGATTATGAAACAGAGTAATTGCGGTTTAGAAGGTGTCGCTTGACTCGCATTGTCAGGTGCCATTCTACTTGCAATGACTTAAATGTTTAAAATAGAGTAATCTTATTAATGAGCTATGTTGTTATGATTGTTGTTGTTGAAAACGATTTCTTAAAATCGATCAACTCTGCTAGAAAACATGACGTGCGACAAAGAACAGCAAGTGAATCATCAAGTGTCTCGTGAAAGATAGAAATAATAGACAGTTTGATAAACGAAAAGAATCAAAGACTTTCGTCGATTTCATGATTGCTGCATGCGAAGCTTGCTTCATTCTTTGGCAATATACTTTTGAATCTCATATGCTTTTGTTATGTTATGTAGTCTATCATCGACTAAGGTTCACTGAATCTCAGCCTTACCACGCCTTAGCGAAATTGTTTGTTGACTTGCTTAGTTAGACCTAGCGTGCCTTGAGAACATATAATTCTCAATGCGTTCTGTATCTTTCTTTCTTAGCTCTAAACTTCTAGTTAGATCAAAATCATATGACTTGCTTTATGTCGACTCATAACATTAGTTTAAAGCTCACTCAATCTTCATGATACTTGATTTGAAGATTATTATATATATATATGATATCATACATCTTGAACTTAGAATTAAAAATTGTTATTTTCGCCGATTTCGAAAGTAAGCAGAGCCGCTTTAGAAGGAACAGCGAGGGAGCAGAGGGAAGCATCAAGGGAGCAAGGGGGGGAGCAGCGAGGGAGTAGGAGAGAGCAGCGAGGGAGTACTCGGAGGAGAAAGATATTGCAAAGCAACAGCGCCCTCCGAAAATTCATGTGGTCTTAGCTTTTGGCTTTCCGTAACTGCGCTCAAAGATTAGCTCCCACTACTATCGGCGTCACGAAACAGGAGTTTCTCATCACATATCATGGTCGAGCTCCCATACCTCAAACAATCGATTCGACTAAGAGTTGTAAATTCTTGGAGAGACAATTACCAACGCTACAGATGGCTATTTAAAGCATAACCCTCACAGTGGCCGGCTCATTTTGTTCTCTCCAAGTAAGCATTCCAACCTTCTTCCTGATAGAGCTGTGCCATCTTGACAGGGTCATCGGTTGCGTAGATACCACGGCCGGCGATGATAAAATCTGCTCCCCTTTTGACAGCCGACTCTGGAGTCTGGTACTGCTGACCTAGCTTGTCGCCTTTTGTGGCTCGATTGACTCCAGTAGTGAAGACAACAAAATCGTCATCCGAATCGTCCTTTTCGGCAAGTAAAGTCAAGGCCTGGGTGGCAACGAAGCCTATCACAAAGTCCTTGTGCTTTTTGGCTGATTCGATACAAGCTTTCGTGTAATCGCCAGTCGCGAGAGAGCCTTTAGTTGTCATTTCAGCGAGAATCAAGAGGCCTCGTTCACCTCGGTACTTGAATGGCTCAGAAGTAGCCGTTTGGGTCATGGCCTCGATGATACCGTCGCCTGCGAGGATGCTCGCATTGACAATGTGTGCCCACTCGGAAACACGAAGAGCGCCGCCGTCATATTGCTTCTGGACCTTATTTCCAATATCGACAAACTTGCGATCCTCAAAAAACATGAAGTTGTGCCTCGATGATAGAGACTTCAGGCCTGTCACAGTCTCCTCTCCGAAATCTGACACAATATCAATGTGAGTCTTGAAAACAGCGATGTAAGGACCAAGTTCTAGTGTGTGTCAGCCTTCCACTGTGTCGTCAAAGTTCAGGTTGTACTGACTGTCCGCTAATTCGAGCAGTTCTTTGGTAGTGGTGAGATCGGCGGAGACGACTACATTAGATTTCTTCGATTCGGCTATTTGAAAAAGCTTCTTGACTAGAGGGTTGTTGTGTTCCTGCGCACGCTGTCCGTATTTCAGATTGGATCTGGATGTCATTTTGAAATTTTGATATACGTTATTGGCTGTGAATTGATCGGATTAGCCTGATCTGCAGCTTTTCCACTTGAGAGTATCTGAGGCACGGATTCAAGATGGTGCTGATCTTGGTCGGCCTAGAATTATCCTATGGAAATGTGTCTGCTCACCATTGGCAGCAATGACAACCCGGCACAAGGCTACGATATGAGGCTATAGGGCCGAATGCTACCGACCCTTTCTTGGAGATTGGTGGTTACTGGCTGGCTATAAGCTCCCGTGTGGTCCCGTGTATGTGTGCTTGTAGCTTCGCATGTCCGTTTATTCGTGACACAATACTGAATGAAAGGAGTCATGCTTTCAGTTCCGAAGTTCCGAAGGCATTTAACATGATGCACAGTGATTGTGGACGCACTGGTTCATCCATCAAAGGAGACCCTTGCGCTTGTTGACCACTAGCGCTATTCAAATAAGTGGGCCTTGAGCTCGGCTAATTCCGCGTCTATTGTCTGCGATCGTCGTTTCACATACACACAAGCGATTGAGATAGACATTTGTAGTTTCATTAGTTGGCCTCCATAGTACCGCCTTGCTGCCACCAGGCCTTACCGCCGTTAGGGGAAGCAAGGGCCCATCAGCTGCTCAGCGGCGCCAAGAACTCCCTCTATCTAAAGACTGAGCTAATGGAGTGGGTGGGTGGAAAACAGAGCTCTTTTTGGCCTAAATCGAGGAGATGATAGACAGCAACAGTAAGGGGAACAGGCCTTATTTATGACGACGGCCTCTACTTTGATTTATGAACAAGTCTCAAACCCTTCAAAGAATCTCTGTTGTCTTCATCGGTCGCTACTTGACACGGCATACAGACTTCCAGTTTACAACATGGTAGAAATTCGTCGTATAGTGGTTCGTCGCACTGAATGCAGTTGGAAGTCATTCTAATAATCAATTAGTTAAGGTATACAACCAGAGTGTGAGATGTAGCTGATAACTGACTTGATGTAGAGATTGAGAATGATGAATGGATTGCATGATTGATTTTGATGGTTGAAACTGTTAGATGACAAAATTTAGCGCGGAACATCAGCCCTCATGAAAGATAGCTGAGTGGGAGGACAGAGGAAAGAGACATGAACCTATGTGGACGTTAAGCAGCTGTAGCAAGCAATCTTCCAATCGGAACATCATGTAATCATACAGTGCGAATTCTCTGGCACGTGACAAGCAAGGAAAATGATGTGGGTGCCAAAGCCTGATACTCTCCGGCTCTATCAGATTCGCATACAACTACACATGAAAAAATAAAACTACTCCCTTTGAGCTTCTGCTTTGTTCCTGGACCGAGACAGCGTTTATCGCAAGGAGAGTGGTGACCGATGCAGATTCTTCTTTCTTGTTTCGCTCGGCAGCACAGGGAGGGTCGGGTCTTGATTCAGTCCCCTCGCAGGCTTGATCTTCAATAAAAACTCGCTATTTGTATGGGTATAAGAAAACAACGCACGCTCCCCTGCTTGATCACTAGATCAATCCAGCCACCCAAGAGGCCGTTCTCGTAAACATAACACTTGAATACGGGATATACAACCTCTGCCCGGGCGGTAAATCTATACGCATCCACCTATATATCCAACGCCACCGGGTTTTCCCTTGTTCGCTCACCCGGATAGAATGGGGCTTCGCAGTTTGTATCAAATAATCATCGCTAGTATATAAATACGCCGTTGCTTTTCCTTTGCTTAGCCAAGATGATTCTTGGTAGATGGTATGGAATCGTCGTCGCCGGTATGACCAGTATGATACATGACCGACACATCGGTCGTCCGTACTATTCCTACTCCGGTAGGAATTATGCGCTCTTCGCTTTCTGTTCCCTCCAAGTCGGGTTTGCTCTGTCTTCTGGACGCCATGGCCCAATGGTGATAATCGGTCGCTGTACGATTACCAGAATAGACATTGATAGCTGGGTTCCGCAGAGTATAGCTGTTTTGATTATTGGCGAGGGTGGTCTCCTTCCTTGTGCTGGGAAAAATATGGGAGAATATAGCCACAAGTGGTTGCCGGAGCATTGGCAGGCATGCGCAGATAGTGCCCGTATTGGCTTCGACCACACTCCATATGGTGGCGGGAATAGGATTCCCTTATGGCAGATTTAGTAAGTGCGGCAGCGAATGCGGCACAGCTAGAGGTCTTACATGTTGGATCTGAAGAATTAGATGATGACGCTAACGTTGTAGTTCTAATTATGCTCGTGACGCAAACACTGCCGAATGTTAGAATTGTTTTCTTTCCTAGTGAGGAACTCTGGATAGTTTCAACTGACAAGATTCCAAGTGAGAAGATACCGACCAACCCCCACTTGTCCCTCCATGCCAGTTCGAGGCAGAGGATCTGGCGCACCGGGAGGGCGAGGATGGCAACATCGGTCAGAATATTGATTAACGAATAGGAGAACCAGAAAGCCTCGCTGTGGAAACATCGACTACCTGGGATGGTTCTGTCCCAGAAAGCCGCAATCGGACTGCATTGCCAGATGGTTACAAGAACGAAAGCAGTCCCGGCGGCTGAGCAAAACGCAATGCCGAAGAAGCACATCCATCGGAAACTCCGGTCGAGGAAGATGCGAAGGTAGAGAAATAAAATGGAGACTTTGTTGAGCGTGATGGCAATTTTGTAGGTTATTTGGGCGCCATAAAACCACTAGGGGGACGTCGACAACATTCAGCTGTATGATCTAGGATATTCGTAAGGACCGAGTGACCGACCTTGAAAGCTTGTATGGCTTCGGGATGCCGAAGGCTTTTGTAATGTCTCCCATACCCATTCACGACGGCTATACAAGCAGTCAGCTCTATTGAGCTAGGGAAAAGAGTCTCAGCGAGAGGGCATACCCAAGCAATCTGTGGCCGAAAGACTTATTAGGGTGAACTGTCATACATCCGAGTCAGTCATGGTCTACCTCTTGAGAGATATTAAGCCCAGCCTGAAATTGGCTCTGCTCACCAGAGCAAGGATGATGACATAGTCGTCTGTTCCCATCGCTCTCCTTGACAATCTAAAGGCCACACGACCAAGAACAAAAAGGCCGGAGATGTTCACCATCACAACGCTGATGATGAAGAGCGGCCAGCCCCGGTCAGGGAGCTCTGAGGTGCCGTTTCCCACGTTTGCCATGGCTGTGACATGCGGTTAAAGCGACGTATCCTTCACAACCTCAACCGTTCAATGATTCGACGCGATATCCGGGGGGGGGAGGGGGAAGCCATATCAATCAGCAAGACCATTGATGAAAAGGAATGGACGCGGTGTGACGAAATAGGGTGACACCGGCAGTAAACCTGGCCCACGCCTCGGGTCCTCCACAGAACCTTATGAGTCGAACCCTCCATCCGTAAAGGTTCGAACAACTGTCTACTGCCTCAAAGGACTGGTCTTCAAACGTCGAAAAGCGTGCATGGACTCGTGCTAAAGTATGCCCGGCACCCCACGGGATCCCTTCCGAACCAGATCGGGCTGTTAGCGGACGCTGTCCCGAATCATCGTCGTAGCACTAAAGGGAGTCGTCTGGAACAGCGACACCCGCGTAACAAGGATGATTGGCTGCTGTCGAGTGGGTGTAAGGTAAGGTAAGGTTTAAAAATGTACATATTGACTTTATCCTTTATCGAGTCGGTACAATATGAAATAACCTTTACCTTCCAGACCCACTCGTGGCCACTTGGAAACCCACTCGGAAAAACAACGGGATCGGAGTAGATTGCAATAACCTCAACATGAGATGTGGTATCAGTTGGTGGTCCTGTGTTTCGGACCAGCGAGCTACGGAGATATCTACCCTGCTACAGGTACAATGGGACACTCATATCCATCGGGCTTTCTTCGATCTATCCGTCAGCGAAGAGATGGATTCCGAGTCTGGCATTGAGTTTCACGGCGGGAAAGTGTCGTTGCGGCACGGCTGGACTAGATACTGTAGCACAGAGTAAGCGCGTCAACCAACTACTCTCTAAACGTCACGTGTCGACAAAAGTGGCATCATCGAGAAAGTAGAATCGAGAATCTCGATCCGTAGCACGAACTCCCTGACGTGATCAAGGACGGTACCACAGCAGATATCAGCCAGCTGTGCGCCATTCTTGGCTTCTTGGCGCGATCCACCGTGCCCCTGTTTGTTCGTTCCAGAGTTTCTTCGTCTTTCACTGCCTCCTTCTCATTGGGACGGCACAATTGAAAAGACCATGCCCGTGCATGCTTCCGACTTCAAGCGTCACCTTGACGTTGATCTTGGGGGGGTGACCCCGCACTTCGTCGAGGAACCGAGGCGTCGGTTGCGGTCCGTGGATGTGGCCGACGTCAAGGACTAAAGTAGGTATGAAGTAGTCATGGAGGGACTGTACTGTACTTTAAAGATGGTACACTGGTACTTTACCATAACCGAAGGTATCTAGATTATTCTGTCTCTCTTAGTCTGGGACGACTGGAAGGAAGAATGCGACAAGATGCACAAGTAAAGGAGGTAATGCCCCCAACGATATCTCATTTCTAACCCCTTTCACCATCCAGTCCCTTCCAATTGCCGTTCCGGGACCCTGTCGTGACTGGCGGCATAACGTGTGAAACTCCGTGCAAGCTTGTCTGTCTCTTTGTTGTACATCTGTAGTTGCTTGTTCCAGTCGTAAGGGCATCGTTGTTGCCATCCCTCCTTTTGTCAATGATGAAGCATCTCGTCGCTCTTGCTAGCCTGCTTCTGCTGCCAGCCCTGCTCGTTGGTGGAAAGCAGCCAGATGTAGGCGCGACGGTACAGACGTCGAGCGGACCCGTAACAGGTCACGCTGCCCTTAACCAGACCCAGGTCTCGGAGTATTTGGGCATTCCTTATGCCCAGCCACCGTTGGGCAATTTGCGATTCGCACCACCGCAGACATATTCATCTCAGACGCCCTTGACTGGGTCATCATACGTAAGTCAACTCTTTACTACCGCATCTGGAATCGGAGATACAAACACTGAAAGAAACTTTCTAGTCCCCGTATGCGCTCATCTGCTGAATGAAAAGGAGCATCTGCTAATGTCGAATTTAAAGGGATTGCCCGCAAAAAGGAATACCGCCAATTCCATACCCAAACAAGAGCCCTACGGAACCGTCGATTATCAGGTATTTCGGAGGGGGAGAGGGCAACCCTCAGAGTGAAGATTGTTTGACTCTCAATGTATGGACAAAAGAGCCCGGAAAGGGGAAGTTGAAAGCTGTAATGGTCTGGTTTCACGGCGGCAGTAGGTCTCTCTGTTCGTGCCTATGCCGAGGTTTACTGACTTTGCCTTCTAGGGTTCGCTCTTGGTAACACCAATACCAAGTTCTACCAAGGTCAATACATTGCCGACGCCCAGGATGTGGTCTTCGTGACTGTAAAGTAGGTAAAATTCCACTCAGAATTCTTCGACCGGCATTAAACAAAAGCTCTAGCTATCGCGTAAATATCTTCGGCTTTTCCGGCGCCCCAGGGGTGACCCAGAACGCCGGCCTTCTCGACCAACGAAAAGCCATTGAGTGGGTGCGCGACAACATCGATGGCTTCGGCGGTGATCCGAAACGCATTACGATCTTTGGGCAGTCTGCCGGCGGATCAGCCGTAGATATGTATGCTTACAGCTACCAAGACGACCCCATTGTCGCGGGAATCATTTCGCATTCGGGAACCGCGCTTAGCTTTGTTAGCAACTCGGCAGACTATTCGCAAAAACGCTTCTTAGAATTAGCATCAGAGCTCGGCTGCACCTCAGGCGACGTCGTGGCCTGCATGCGCAGCAAGGATTGGCACGATATCGAAAATGCAACCGTCAAGCTCAAGCCTGCCCCTACCACTACGTTGTACTCCCCCATCTTCCAACCAACCGTCGACAACAAGACCGTCTTCTCTCTTACTGACTACCAATCCATGTCCGCCTCTGGGAAATTCGCCAAAATAGTAAGTCCCTACAAACTCTATCCGACCCACCGCCATCAAACAAATTAACCAACTCCTAGCCCTACCTCGCCGGCAACACCGACTACGAAGCCGGCTTCTACAAGCTCTCCGCCTTCGCTACCAATCTCTCCCTTAACGACGCCCAATGGACCGCCTTCAACCTCGCCGGCTTCACCTGCGCCACGGGAACCGAAGTCGCGGCCCGGATCGCCGCCGGCGTCCCCGCCTACCGCTACCGCTACTTTGGCGAGTGGCCCAACCTGACCCTCTACCCGGGCTCCGGCGCCTACCACGGCAGCGACCTGCACATGATTATGGGGGGTGCGCAAGACGTGACGGGCGTACCGAACACGGACCTGGAGAATTGGACCATGCAGTATATGATGTTGGCATGGGCGACGTTTGCGCGGGACCCGGCCAAGGGCTTGAGCAAGCACTTGGACTGGCCGGTGTATTTGTCGGATGCTAATAGCTTAGTGAGGCTGGGGCTTAACGGGGACCCGGCGGCGTCGTTTGTGAGTCCGGTGTTGTATGATGCGGGATGCGCTGCGTTGGGCGGAAGTACGGCCGCAGCTGCTGGTGCGTTCTGAGTGAAGAGGACCATTTTGGAGCTATAGGGGTTGTGTTGGGTGGGGCAATTGATAGAGCATCTGAGGAACGGGTCAAAGAGCGTCCTGTCTCCCAAGGTCGTACGATGAAAATCAAACCCGGGAAAGAGGCCGCGAGGGCACAAGTTGAATGGTACCCAGGTGTGAACAAGACCCGGACGCAGTCATACCGGAAGATGAACCCAGAGAATGCCTGATGATGGTTGTATATAAGAGAAAGGCTTTTCATGTACATATCAAAACCAAAGCCTATACATTAACCCACACGCAACAGCAAATCCCGCATCTAAGCAAAAGCACACCTCACCCAGAACTTTAAGCCACCGCAAATAAATCACCGCATCCCTCCACTCCACCCCTCTGCTTCCCGCTCTTCTCTATACCTTCGCAAAACAATACACCCGGGGCTTTGGGAAAGGGAAGAAACCTACCTGAACAAAAAAACACCTACGCTCAGTAGCAAAGGAAGCCCCATCTCCCAAACCCCCACAGCTCAAACCTCTCTTACCAAGACTGAACCAACGAACTACCGATACATCAACCTCACCGAATCCGCCACCCTCGCAATCCAAACCCAGGTTCTATATCAGCGCCGCAGCAGTTGAAAACTGGTTAGTGAAAAGAGCGTTCCACATACTCTGGTAGATGCTATGGGCGGAGGACGAGCTTTGTTGATAGTAGGGAATTGTGTGTAGACGCGTTGGGTAGGAGGTGTGCCAAGGGGGGCCCGGTTTTAGCTGGCTGATGAGATGGGAGGGTGGAGGTGGGCGAGATCAAGCGTTTCTATTATGCATTTACCGCTTCCTGATTTCGCCAAGGGTATCGGATGCCGAGTTTACAGCAACGAAGCCAGCGAAAACGCGCATACGGACAGGACGGGGGAAAGGAATGAAAAGATGGCAAAGGTTGAATATTCATCAATCCTACACATTCCAACGACGAAAGCCCCTCACTTGAGGTTGCCCGAATACCTATCTACTCCGCTCCGCTCCGCCTACCGGATCCCCATAGAAATTTCACGGCAAGGCCAACGCGCTTGCTATCCCGACCGGATCACTTGGTGGAGATGTTGGGGTATGGGGTTTGTGGAGAGGGTGAGAGGGTTGTGGTTTGGTCGTCGTCTGCTCGCCGACTGACCGTCCTCGCTTAAGTTAAGCTAAGGACTGGCGCTAAGCACGGGTCCTCCCGCCTTGGCAACGCGCATACCTTAGACTGTTTTGAAGGAATTGCTTGTACGGATAATACCAGAAGTAATATGGTTGAATTTTGGTCGTTTTGGTTACATGGCCGGTGAGTACTAAGCGAAGAATGAGCTTAGTGTGGGGTACTGATAGGGCGGGAAGGCTGGGGTCTCCCCAAGGCGTTGCGTTGCACTCTCCAGAAGAACCTCAACTTCTCTCCAGTGCCGAAGTCTCTGACTTATCTCCGGAAGCTCAGGCCCATATCAATCGTCCCACGGTCCCTCATTCGCTTTAGATTGGCAGACTCTCCTTCTACTTTTATACTGTCAATGCTTTGCTTCTCAACTTTGAACAATGACCAGAAAGAGAGCTCGCGAGGATTCGGATACTCCAAATCCAAACGTCGCGAAGTCCAAGGCCGCCAGATTGAACCTTCTTACACTGAAAAGACTGCAAGCAGCCATTAAAAATGATCCGGAGGTTGATCTGACCTCCAAATTCCCTTCAGGGTACTCTGATCGACTCTCCGAGATGCGACGCGCCGCTCCAGACCTCCTCAGTAAAAGACCCTAGACTCTAATTGAAACCACCAGTACTCATTTTTCCACTGCTAGAAGAATCCGATATTCCTTCAAAGGCCTCATCCATTCCTGAAGAGGATATTCGAGTGTTCCTGCGACCGTCAGACTCAGCCACGATTCTGTTTCCATTGTCAGAGCTAGTGAGAAGATTGCTGGCAGATGACCATAATTCGACCATTTTATCCGGTTCCTCGGATCCTGCACTCTCACAACGTTTGCTGAGAGCCATGCAACGTAGTGAGATGCTCTGGAAGAGTCCATTTCCTCGCAACAAGATGGTGTTTAAGTGTCATCCGAATATGGTTGTCAAGGCAGTGCGGAAAATGGAGGACTACACTGAATATACAACATTACAATATCTGGAAAGGCACAAGCCAAGCGTTCCTGCTCCAAGACCGTTGGGAGCCATGCGCATGAGTGGAGTCTCCCTGATGTTTATGACTTATGTTGCTGAGACAACCCTTGAAGAGGTCTGGACAAGACTAGATGCTGTGCAGAAGGCTTCGATCCAAAATCAACTGGACAAGATTCTAACGGATCTGAGATCTCTCCCGCATCCCGACGGGACGCCTTTTGGAGGGGTAGAAGGAGAAGGCTGTAAAGACCTCAGAAGGCATCTTCGACGAAGCACAAAGCCAATCATGAACACCAGTGACTTTGAGGACTTTCTGTTTTTCAGTTCGCATCCTGGTGGTCATGTCGTTGTTGAATTGCTCCGTCAACTTTCCCCGCTGTGCCAGCCTTCTGAGTCGCCTAAAGGTGTGTTTACTCATGGTGATCTGCGGCCTGACAACATCATGGTGGAAATCACCAACAGTGGCCAGTACCTCATTACAGGTCTTCTGGATTGGGAATACAGCGGCTTTTATCCCGAGTATTATGAATCGATCAAGAGCACAAACTGCCTGGCTCCTACTGAAGATAACGATTGGTATTTGTTCTTGCCACAGTGTATTTCACCAAAACAATATACTGCATGGTGGCTTCTGGATCGCGTTCGAGGGTGGCTATTGGAATGATCGACCTTGAATTTTATAGAGGTGGGAACAGTCAAATCCAAGACTGGCAATTGAAATCACTGTTAATGTTCATGTCGGGTAGACTATGGGCCGATCTGGGGTAGCAGGCCTAAATCATTGCCTTACAGGTAACAAACTCCAACAAGAACATATTGAGCTCGGACCCGAAAAAGTCAAATTGTTCATACGTTTCTTTATACTGGCGTTCGGGTTTTACGTGGTACAGGACGTGATCAGCGTTTGATGTAATTGTCTAATACCTTATCGAACGACCATAACTTCTTCAATTCCTTTTTCATTCATAACCTGAACTAATTTATAGGAGATCTCCGTCTAAGTTGCTTCCCCCTAACGTGCCGCGACCCATCCATCGGGTGTGGTGTCCAGAAGGCATATCTGCCTAACAGCGCATGCAATGAAGCTCCAATTTGCCAATCTTTCAGCGTGGTGGTTGGTCATCTGCATTAATAATCGTAGGGCTGTGCCCGCCTTGCAGCCATAGGTAAGGTACCTTATAATGGCGGTCACCCGATTGGCCCTCCTGACCTTGAACCTTTCAAAAGTAGCGCCTCTCTAGGGCCAATGGCAGATGTCTTTTCCTATTCATATCGACATCAGTGCATCAATTCACTAAAGCAACATGTCCAAATTCATCAGAACTTTTAGAGCAATCCCAAAAGAATTGTTTCGTTTGAACAATGGGAGCTCGGTCAGCTTGCGGGATCGGGCTGTGAAGACGCGTGGTAGCTACGACTTGCTCACCGTAGGTGGAAAGGTCGTGCCCAAAGCACTCTCTCCCATGTCGTACGCACGTAATGCAGCTCATTGTACGGTTCATTGGTGATTGGAAGGCTGATGGGTACCAGCTCCAAATGGCGCCTCTCTACGCCCAAATTCATCCTTTCAGAATAGACTCGTCAATTTTTACACAGGCTTTGATGTCGTTGTGTACGCTATCCCAGCAGGTATATATAACTTAGAGGGACAGCGTCGAAGGTGACTAACCTCTCACTAGGGAGTAAACTTCCGCATGACCTTATACTTGTACATGAGCATACCGATCATTATTCCCTACAGGCGGCCAAAGAGATGAGTCTCAAAGGTATGTTCAATCACGAAGCTCAACGCCCTACTCGGCTCTAGCTAAGGAGAAAGACCTCAATACAAAGATTAACGACTTCTTGGACACATATGCTGAGAAGCTCACAAAGGAGCAGTGGCTAGAGCGCTATCCTAAGCCCACCGAGGAACGCACAGGTAGGGTCAGGGAAAAACCGTTTATTCTACAATAAACGTGTTTAATACCTCTTAGCGGTTTCTTCATGTTTGTTTATTGGTTTTATATTATATAAGCAAGCTAAACCCAGCTAGTTTAGCTTAATCCTTAGCGTGATTAGTAATCATGTGTTGCTCCATTTGATGATTCAATACGAGTATTCTCGTTCAGCGCCTTGCACGCACGATTGTTCACGATGTTTAGGATCGCTCGTCGCGCAGTTAGTCGGCGCGGTACTTTTCACTCTCCAACTGTCAGCCTACATAGATATCATCGAAGATTCTCTTTGATCTCTACTCACTCCTTTTTCCCCGCTTCTTTGCTACGACTTCAACTACAGCCAGAGTCCACGCTCCTCGAGTATGACAAAAGTCGAGAGGACATAAATTCAGACAACAGAGTACTTGTCTCTAAAGACGGACTAGTCCATCCCTGGTCATCAATGGAGTTGCCTTGTGAGTGTGCGCTTTAAACTCTCCGGGTTTCACGCTGACGTCGAAGCTACAGTCTCCAACGTGGGGACCTTCATGCCCAATACCTTTACAATGCAAGAGCTGGCTCGCATGTCACTTGATGAACACCTTGAGAACCTTGAGAGCGGAAGATCTTTTGGCGAACCTGTGGTATACTCGGTGAGAAAGGGTAGGCCCGAGCTGGCATGATGATTTACCCTATTATTAACAGCTTTCAGGTACCCCTATCCCCAGCGCTCTCGCACTACTGAGGATGGATATATCACGGTTTTCTCTTCAACCATCGAGCCCTATGTCTTTAAAAGGTACGAGGGACAAACAACGCCATTAGTTGCACTGGCTGACAAAATCTTTGCCCAGCGCTGAACAGCCTGTTGGAAGATTTCTATTCGAGCCATGCCGAAGTTGATACCGTTGGGAGATGGCTCGAATCTCACGACTTTGAAGAAGCCCTTGCAGATTACCCGGAATCAGTTTGGATGAATATTTGAATTGGCGAGGCGTAGACTGACTGGCAAAGAGCAAGCTTGACGACAGACTATAAAGGGACCTACCGGAGGATTTTTGCGGAAGAGAGGTTCTGAAGGAAAGAACAGTGCTTCCGCCTATTGCAGCGGCCCAAATCGTAGTATCATACGGGGCAGAGTTAAAAAACACAGAATTGTGGTGGAGCAAAGTCAAAGTTCAATATACAGCGCGGGCAACATCAGCGGAGCACCGCAGGCAGAGGATGTCCTCCCTGTGCCACAAACCCAGCGATCTTCGCCTTAGCTGACATAGGACATGCAAACCTGTGGCTATCACAACCAACGTGCACCCGGCTTATCGCCAGCAGCCGTAACTGACTACGGAGCTTTTTGGTCGCGACATAGGATTTTTGTCTCGCACCTGAAATCGTTGGTTATGCCACTAAGCTTCGCTGGTGCCTGAAGAGAGAAAAGCCCGCCGAACCTTTTAACCGTTATGGTGAAGGCCGACAACGAGCTTGGGATGTAGAGATATTGAGCATGAAAGATGTGGTTATTCTAAGGTTAATGGCAATCTAAAAATTGGCAAGACGCTATTGTAGCCTATTCACTTTTGTCGCTCTGCTCATTTTCAAAAGCTCACTCATTTGTCGCTTTTGTCAATTCACTCTCTTCTCTGACACCACAATTTTCCTCACTTCCCCCTTATATAATTCACCTCTCCCCTCTACATTTCCCCTATTCCAGCTCACGCTTCTCAACTATTATAACTCACTTCCTTTATCGAACCACTCTTGCCTCACAACCATGAGCGGCAACGCAACAAGCCTCGACGGCGCGGCTCAACGCCGCCAGCTCGATACCCTTACCGACTTCGATACTTTCGATGTGTTCGGCTAGGACCACGCCATAGCCCCGCAAGGTGAGCCCACTATACCGGATCGCTATACGACCCTCGTCCGCATCACCTAAGTCTATAACCGCAGTGACCTATAACTCCCCTCCCTAGTAGCACTAAATCGCGCTCGGGACGCCTTTGTCGAATCCTGGGCGAAAATTGAATACCTGGAATCCTGACGCACCCATGGACTTCCAAGCCCTCAGACGACCCCGACCGTTTCGCGCAACCACTTACCCAACCCTTCCTACGCGTAATCGACCTCCTCCCTCATACCATACCCCTCCCCAAGCTTCCACCCCTCGCTTAGCGCCTACCTTCCGAGCCGATACTGGCACCGGTGGCTGGAGCTCAAGACGCTCGCATTCCCCCGAAGCCTCGCGCTCCGCTATTTGCACGCCGCGCTCAGGCCGCGTCCGCTCTATATCAATACGCGCTTTCGCTGGAGACGGCGACGACGATGTTATAATTACCGACGTCTTCAAGATTCCATCGAAAACAAAGCCCTCGAGAGACACAATCAAGACAAGTACAGTCCCCTTCCCCTGCATCAGCGAACCAGCAAGCTAATCGACCAATGCAGCCATCGTCACTGTGTTAACATATCTGCTTTAATTAAACTCTCGCTGGTTTTTTGGGGGGGTTTTTGATCAATTTTAATTTATTATATCATTGAGATTAACAACAGGTCAGACTGAGTCACATGGGACTAAACAGATCAGTTATTCTCTTGAAGCTGGTATTTAAACAATTTCTCGTTGAATGTTGACATAAGCATTTTTGCATGAGGCGAATACGCAAGGAGATGTAAGTGTGAGTCTGCGAAGAAGATGAAAAATTCCACAAGTCGATCTTTTCATCTCGATCTTTTCGGTATGTGAACGCTACGAAACTACGCCTATACTGCGAAAACGCCAATTTCCCGTATATATACGTCGGCTTATACTAACACATCCAGATCCAGCTGAACCCACCACCCAACCGCCCAACCGCCCAACCGCCCACCACCAACCCCCCCTCTAACACGTAAACCCACAATCCCCATCCCTCTTCCCGCTATCATAACTCCCAAAATTGCACTGATGCGCCTGATCATTGCTGCCCCAATTCTGTCCCCCATACGCGAAGAGCACCGCATCGCTGTCGACGCTCTGCGCCGTCACCGTCAGCACCAAGGGCAACCTGCCCGTAACACCGACGCCCTGGCCGCCCGGCGCATCGGCCTTGGTCACCGCGCCGACTTGCTCATTGGCGGCATCTTTGACGGTGATGTCGAGCTTGTAATTGGCGGTCGGGTTGGTGTCGGCTTCGTTTTTCTGGTACTGGGTGACGTGCACGCCACACCAGCCGGGGTAAAAGCCTTCTGCCGCGGCGGACTTGTCCGGGTCTGCTGGATCCTCGCCGGTGCCATCCCAGTCGAAGCATTGGGAGACGGAGCGGGAGGCCAGGGCGTGGGATTCAGCGACGAGGTCCCGGGGTTTGAGGACGCCGGAGGGGGTCCAGATGACCTTTTGGTTTTTGGAGTTGCTGTAGTCGACGAGGATGATGGAGGTGACGTCGGGGTTGGTGGTTAGGGCGGGGTACTCGACGCGGTTCCAGACTCTGCACTCGTCGATGGAGGAGCCGGACCAGATGGAGACAAAGTAGACGTCGCCGGATGATTTTTCAGCGAAGACGCGGGAGAAGCGGTCGGCGAAGTCTTGGTACCATTTGTCGGAGCGGCCGTTTTTGATGGTGTATTTCTTTGGGTACACTTCGCGGAAGATTTTCTTACTATTGTCTTGAGCGAAATTATAGGCATATTGGGAATCGCCGGTTTGCGAGAAGAAGACGGATTCGTCTTTTCCGACGCCAGTGAAAGCTTTGTTGATTTCGTCATCAGTGGGGTAGTCGCTATCTTCGCGGGGAAGGAGGCTTGATATGGCGGTGCTTTGGGATGAGGAAATTGGTGATGCTAGAGCTGTTCCATGGTTGCCGAGAGATGCTAGGAAGAGTGTAGCTAAGAGGAGTGTGGAAATGCGAGTGAGAGGGGAGGAAACGAGTACTTGGAAAGAATGCATGACTGTCAAGAGATAGAGTAGCCCAGAGCTTCTTCTCTAGAAAAGGCCGAAAATAGTGCCAGAAACCTAGAACGATTTGGATAGCAGAGGCTTAGGCTTGCGAGGTAAGACAACATTCAGAGACAGAAAAGAGGTCTTTATACACGTTCTGTCGAGCAACGCGTTCAAGACCAAGAGACTTGAGCGATGCCACAAAATCACAGGACCATAACGGCATCTTCCATCTGCGAGAATTGGAAAATCAAGCCGAGATGAAGTTGATGAAACATAAAGAATACCTGCTGGTTCTGCTTGAGGCTGTAACAATCGATAAACAGAGTGCGAGGCGCTACAGTAGTACTTTCATCAATCACAGCGCCGGCACAGAGGCGTCGATGTTGGCCCCCTTCATGCTCAAGAGCAGAGAGAGGGCGATCTCCAAAGTGCTAACGAACAATGGGATGCTGCAAAACTTCTCGATGTCGCAGCCTGGCAGGACAGACGAGGGGCCATTGTGGTTCTGCGGCTAAGCAATAATGTTTCATGTTCATTAATGAATGAGATTTTTCGTCTTACACTGTTACACAGCCACTAGGTAGAGAGTATCCCCATTCCCCAGTCAGGTAATGGTTCCAGGCCTACCTAAAGTACTTCGCAGGAGGTGGTACCTTAGTAGTAAGTGGAACGGACCTTCGCCGACCTGCTAGAATCGTGTGGTAACTGGCAAGGCGGAGTGAAGACTAGGATAATCGTTGCCATGATCTATGTCAGTGGCGTCTACACGAAACGATTCAAGCCTATCTACGTTGTATTGGTGTTTCGCTGCGCCGTTGCTTTGGTTGTTTCTTGCCATTCTTGGTCTTGGAGTGATGGGGTCGAAAAAAATATCCAAGTACTCAACACCAGCCCAGCTTTCGTCATTAGGGCAATTTATAGCGACGAAACCCTGTTTTGAAGAGATCGTTATCCGTCTTTGTCAACGCCCTGGAGAATATGCAAAGATCAAGCACAAGACTTGGATACTGCGCCATGGTAATAAGGCGGTTTGTGGGTCGAGATGTGCGTACTCGTGCATCCATGACAATCTATGATAGCCAACTGTAAAATTGGTCTTTCATCATAGCCAATGATTGGCTGTTTCAAAAGGCTCCTTGAGAAAAGGGAGAGGTATCAGACGTCGCTCTGCATCCAGCATTTCCCTTCAAGCTTGACAACCACCATCAACTCACAAGAATCAATCTTGTTTACGTAGTCAACCGCAATGGCGACCACAAGGACACAAGATCTTAGCGACCAGCTGATGACTGCTTGCGCTGATGGCCGCCTGACCGACGTCGAGGCCTCGTTGCAGAAGCTCAAAGAATCTCACCCTAGGGAAGATCCAGATATCCAAAGCATGATGATGGCAGCTTCACTCCACGACCGGAGCAATGTCGTCAAATTTTGTTTAGATGCCGGTGCTACAATCACCGAGCCGGTGGTCAAAGAAGTCATCCGTGGCCACTCGTTCACGACCTACAAGCTCCTTGTGTCTTCCGGTCTTGACATAAACTATGGTGTCCCATGGTATGGCGATGTCTTAATAGTCGCAGTCCAATCGAATAACCTTCCCTGGGCGACTTTTTGTCTCGAAAACGGCGCCGATCCCAATATGCACCTGGTTGACGACTCCAAAACTGCTCTGGCAGCGGCCGCCGAAACGTCCTCGCAAGAAATGCTTGCACTGCTAATCAAGCATCACGCTCTTTTGGAAAACAGTGGCGCATTAGTAGTTGCCGCCGAGGCCGGGAGATTCGGCAACGTAAAATACCTGCTCGATCAGGGTGCGGATATCGACGAAGTAGGATTGGAATGTCCTGACTCCCAAGAAATGGAGGACATGGGTAGTGCACTGCACAAGGCTACTACTGGGGGTCATGTGGAGGTCGTCAAGTTACTCCTTGATCGAGGAGCCAAAATGAATTTGCGAGATGCTCAAAACCGAACTCCATTGGGAAGAGCAAAGGAAAAGGGAGATGAGAACATGATTGAGCTTTTGAGAGCTCGCGGTACTTTAGAATAATCGGCAAATCTTGAAAGCGTTGCAGTATTCGTTCTTAGACCCAAGGTCGTCCAATTCGAATTTGCAGTATCTTTTGTAAGATTTTGACCTTTAATGACTATGAAGACTAAGACGAGTAATATAGAGTCACCAAATCCATTTGATTGGTCGTAGACCTACTATCTCCAAGTAGAATATTAATTTCTTCCAGTATTGAGTACTGAATACGCGTTATCGGCTAGTCGAACTCATTGTTAAGTCAGCACGCAGTGATTAGAAACCCACCATTAACATTATTATGTGAGACTTGACATATCTAATTGGCACATTATAACGATTGTGAGCATGCCTGGCGATTGAAGAGAACTTGGACCTCAACCATTACTCTCGTCCTCCGAACATAAGGACGACGAACGTTGCCACGTCAACATCACATATGGCAGGGTCAAACCGCAAAGAAAGACGTGCGCAAGCTCAGGCTAAATCTAAATCAACAGCTACCAGTCATGATTGTGATCTTGCTCGTCCCTCACGCGCCCCGCCAACAAGCAAAACCCTCCTCGAGATCGCTGCTGAGCGCCAACTCCTCGGCCACAAGGGCAAAGACTCTGCCATGGACATCTCATCTGTGACTACAACAACCATCAATCCTGATGGCTCCCTCTCAGAGCCCTTGGATATCTCGAATACAGACCTCGACCCCGAGCTGGACGCTGCTCCCACCCCGTATCTCGACATTTTCCTTTACACCTCAACCCTCATCTGTCTCAACTTCACGCTCACCTTCCTAATCCACTATCAATACGCTCCCAGTCCCCCGAAGGTTCTCTCCCTCTTCCTTTCCACTACCATATTCTCCCCTACCCCACTTATCATTCTCTTACTGGTTGCAACTCTTCACCACCGCGCTGCTCATCCGCTGGTTCAAGTCCTGTTCGCGGCAATGTCTGTCTTCGCCGGCGGCTGGCTTGTGCATGCATCGAACGAGGATCCCTATATGGCTGTGATGAAGAAAGCGCCAGCATTAGGGACGCTATGGGTGTGGGCAACTGTGGAGATGAGATGGGAATGGGCCGCAGCATGTTTGGGGTTGGTTGGGGGTTGGGGCTGGTGGGAGGGCTATGCCCTACTCTGAAAGAAGATTTTACAGACGTTGAATTTAGAAGAATCTGTGTCTGCTGCCTACACCGGTTCAGGCACTACAATGCTTCCCCATAAAGCCCTTATTCATGCCGGTTCTGCTAGGCTGTGGGCTTCTAGGATTATGCCATAACGTGGACTTTCACTAACCAGGGTTCGGGACTCAAAGAACGTACGGAATGCAAAAGCCTATGCCATGTGAAGCATCAGTGCGAATGATCTGACGAATTTCAGAGTCAACATCCTCTCACCAGAATCAGACATCGTCGATCCAGTGTCTTCATTTTGTTAGTTGATACCCAGAAAGAATTCGTGATTCCTCAAAATGCTAGCCGGTCCTTTCACGCCCAAATGAACATCAGACTGTGGAAATGGTCGATTCAGGCTTTGAAACCATGACCACTCATTGAAACATCGAAAGTCTACGGTAGAAGAATTTATGAGGACGTGGAATAATACAGAGGGTCATAAAAGCTCATCGGTCCTTTTTATATTGATGAGTCTTCGAGCTTTATGAGTCCCCTACGATCATTTGACTCGGAATATTGTGGATGATGCAGGAACATTGAGGACTCGTGTCAAATGAACTTGCACTAGTATGTGTAAGATTTCACAAGGGCTGGAAAGCCTTGTCAAGCCTACAGCAGGGCTACCAAATGTGTTTAATGGCATCGCGGTGAATGCCGCAATCTGTCCTTCGCAATGCGTGGGTTCAGTCTCTTTCGCACTTTTGTAAAGCTCAACTGCAAAGTCACAGAACTTTAAAAGGTTTTCTCTCTCTATTTCAGTACTATCATAAATAGGCAGTCTACTTTATCCAACAATATCTCGGTTCCTCCAATTAACTTCGACTTATCGGCAGATATCGGCAGGCCTAATATCCCTTTGACGCCAAAACCATGCTCCTCCTAGGGAAACGAGACCCAACACTTAGCTATTCTTACGACGTTCTCAAGGCCATCTTCCTTGTTAGACTCCATTCAAAGGAGGTTGAAGGCATCGCTTGTATGACAATCCAATCACTAGCGAACGGCGCCATTGCCAAGGCCATGGAAGACCAATACCCATACGAATGTTCGGACTTGCAGGCGAAGGATGTCGAAAATATCTACAATTATATTCTAAAACACCCTGAATACGATATACACAAGCAGTGGGTGAATTGTGGGAAATCCGAACCTGAACTTGTACAGCTGGTTGAGGATTATGACTCGAAGATAGTTGCTCTTTGGGACAGATATTTGTTGCGCCATCGGATCAGAATTCATACCGGTACACCACAGGAACGTTTGCATTCGCTGTCTGTTTATTTTAGAGGGAAATCCTTCTATTGTTGAAAAAGACTAGAGTTGCAGGCAACTTCCCCGGATTTAATGAAGAAATTTTATGTCTCAGATTTGTGATAGAGATATCTTCAAGAACGTGTCTATAGCAATTTTCTTTGAAAATTTAGTGAAGTTCATGTGACGATGATGGCACTTCACTTCCTGTTTCAAGTGCCTGCACCTATCGTTTTCCTTTTAAGCCCTGCTTGTGCCACTCTGTTTCTAATTCAGAATCATATAACATCATACTTAAGTAGGGATCTTCAGCGATAAAACTCGAGTCTCTCACATTGTCAATTATCAATTTTCCATCAGAGTTAGTCAGCGTCCCTCTTAAAAACTTCACAGCCATCGCCCGAGGGCCTAGCTGTTGGAAAGCAGCCAAACCTCAGAAGACTCACCCCTTCCTACAAGCCTATTCCCAGCCAACACCATGGCAGGATGTGCGCTAATACTTATCTACAGTAAGAAGGTCGGCCATTCCGCTCGACGACGCTATTTACGTGGTAGAACAGTATTCTAGGCACTCACACGCAGAAATTGCCAAGGTCCTGGCCTACAGTTGTCCTAGCGAATGCAGCACATTTACCGCTGAAGACATGTATAGGAAACTTTGTGGTTCGTACAACAACAAAAACAACAACAACATGAAAGGAAAGAAAAGTGGGTGGATTCTCTATTTACAACCTTTAGTAGGAGAGCAGATCCAGACGCACACTCCTAGATGAAGACCAGATCTGCGAGCATGTTACTCATTATGTTGGTGAAGCGTTTTTATTGTTTTAGGTTGGAGAAGCGGATCTCTTGTCAAATGTATCAATATCAACCTTCTTCGAATCTGCGGCGAATCACTATGTAGTTGTATAACGGCCATTCACTCCCAGTTTCAAGTGCACGCTGCCCTGTGTCATAAGTATCAAAGGCAGCTTCTTTCGCACCTTTCCTGATTCCAAGACCGAACCAAAATATCTCCAGAAAACATTCTCGACCAGCAAACTCATTCAGAGGCTCATATACCGTGACTTATACTCGCCGACATAAGTCTTCAGATCCCATCTTCTATTTATCGAACAGCAACCAGCAGACCCTCACACTCATCGATCCTACAACTACCCCTACTCCAACATCATGCCTCTGTCTGAGTACGCCGACATCTCGCCAGCATGCGTGATAAAAGACCCCCGAACAGGCCATCCTCCCCTCAAAGTCTTCGAGATTGTTTTCGTCATCGAGGCTTACTCGGGCTACTCTTGCGAGAACGTCGCAGACTTTCTGGCCTATTATTTCAGGCCCAAATACGAAAAGTGCGACATCACCAAGGTACAGGATATCTTCGCTGATTGTTTGGTTGAACCGGAGTCGCTTGAAGATTGGATCGGTCGTGGCCACGGCCAGCCCGTTATAGACCAGGTGGTGGAACAGTTCAAGGAGAAGTTTGACAAGATTCCCTGATCGAAAGAGGAATAAGGCGAAGGAGGTAGTTGAATCTGGAGGTGGACACCATGGGCTGGTTTATATTCAAATTTCCCGGCTGGGGGTTTGCAGTTCTTTTTGAGTGTACTACATACTCGTATCAATTTTGTTATTCCTACTATGTAGCAAGCCGTGTCCAACCGTATTGAATCTGGACATCACTCTTTTGATTCTATGACAGTGTCCAGAGCACAACGTAAGATACCAAGCCTAGGGGTACCATGATGATGGTGCAGTACGCAGACCGTCGTTGGAATCTAGGAATCCTAGGGAAACGCCAACCTGCTATACTCTGAAGCACACAGAAGGCATATAAACAGTAATTGAACCGTACGTTCGACTACAAAGCTGTTATAGTTATTAACGTTGTGATTGGAAGATCTGGAGGAAATCTGAGAACGAGATGTTTATTAGATATTACGAGTAGATATAGTGCGGAGATGCATCCGGAAATATGTTGATCGACACCAGGAAAATCTGAAGCTACAGTCTGGGGTGGAGCTAACCCATGATGGCAGTCGCATCCTGGAGGAAGGATCTCTATTGGCTCTAGAACGTCAATGGCGACGAGCTTTTCTTCCAGAATCTCATGACATACAATTATGACAACACCAACGACCTTGCGCCCTACTACACACACTAAACCTCCCACGTGGAGATCCAAGGCGTCAAGATGCATCCCTCCTCCCTGCAGCCTTCTTCTTCTGCCCTGCGTATACATCCTCGACGAGAACAAGAACAAGAACAACAACAAAGACAGACATCAATTCAGACTCGCGCCTTCCAACTTCACATCACGTCAGGGCTGTCACTATCGTTCCCCTGCTCCCCGTCATGCCGTCCCACATCCTGAATTTTGGACGTCCTCACCTCTCACCAAACAAATCAGACTTGTCCGCCAAAGACACCCTCGCGAGACAATCACCCATCACTGAACACAGGCTGCCTCATTCGAGCATGGATCTCTTTCACCATGCAAAGGAGAAGCGCCGTAGTCTCACAGGCGGCGGACGCACTTCCCCAGCCGCAAAGAACAGTCCAAAGAACAGCCCCAGGATTGCCCCAGTCAAACCAGCCAAGCTAGAGATTGAGATTGAATCACCTCCTCTTGTGTTCTATGGCAAGCCATCACTGTCGTCTGGCGCTCTGTTTTCCGGCCAACTTCTGCTCACGGTCCTGGATCCTGAAATCGAACTGATCGCTTTTGAAATGAGCCTTACAGCAACAGTCACAACCAAAATGCCGGTTTCAAAAGATTGCCCAAATTGTGCTACTAAGAGTAATGAGCTGAAGAAGTGGACTTTTCTCACAGAACCTATGCGATTTTCCAAGGTTTGCGCTCCCCCCCAGTGTTATCCTCCAAATGATTGTCCACTCTTACTCCGCACCTCGACGCAAGAAACGCCGAGCTGCTGAGTAACGTATTGGAGCTGCTGCTACACATGAAATCGACTAAAAGCCAGTGTTCGTCAGCCTGGAGTTGAACAACTCAACAGCTCGGCGCTCAACACATCATTCCCTCATCCATCCCTCCTTCGTCTGCTTTTGCCAATTCCCCATATAGCCTTGATGTTTCTCATTCCTGCATCTGTTCGAACGTGTCTCTTCCGAAACGTTATGATATATCAATCAGCTAATATTCGAGAAGGGAGTGCACAACTTTCCGTCTTCCTACCTACTACCAGGCCATCTCCCTGCCACATGCCATGGCGTCCTCGGTGTCATCGACTACTCCCTCTCGGCGAAGGCTACCACATCGCTTGACTCCATTACAGTAATCCGCCGCCTTACGGTACAGCGCGCTCTCATGCCTGGAACCGAGAAACAGTCACTTCGAATCTTTCCTCCTACCAACTTGACAACCAATGTCCAGCTTCCTCCAGTCATCCACCCAATTGGAGAATTTCCAGTCCTGATGCGCCTCAATGGTGTGGCAGATCAAGGCAAGGATTACATGACGCGATGGAGGCTTCGAAAGATGAATTGGCGCATAGATGAATACTCGAAAATAATCTCCGAGCCGTGCGCGAAGCACGCACACAAGGTTGGTGGAGAAGGAAAAGGAATTCTACATGAAGACACGAGAGCGATTGGCGGAGAGGACGTCAAAGGAGGTTGGAAGACTGATTTCGATTCTCCCGGCGGCACTATTGAGTACGAATTCCAGGCCTCAATCAAACCAGGCTCACACCCTCTATGTGACGTCGAGTCGCCTACAGGGCTTGCTGTAACACACGCTCTTGCTATAGAACTCATTGTCGCAGAGGAACACATTCAGAAGGGTATGAGGCATGCAACTCCGACAGGGGCAGCGCGGGTGTTACGCATGGTATTCAAGCTTATATTGACCGAGCGGAGTGGGATGGGCATTAGCTGGGATGAGGAGCAACCACCGATGTATGAGGATGTTCCTACGAGTCCGCCAGGGTATCCGAAGCTCGACGATTATGATGGCGAACCGCTACCTTATGAAGAGCTGGATCATATGAGACATTGAGGAACTGGAGCGGCGTTACATGAGGCTTAATTGGCAGGATCCGCTGAGGGAACCATCAGCAGCATTGATACCCAGGGAGGCTATGGTTGCGAATGGCACGATGCCTTGGGGGAAGAACAGCACTCCTGCACGCTTACATCGAGAGGGGTCCACATGGAACGCCAACAGTACCTGCAGAACCCGGAACGCTTATGCAGGGACCACAGACTCTACATTATTTAATGAAGATGATTTGAGGCCCAAACCGTCCCCGGATTATTGATGCCTCCCCTCTTCGATATTCGGTTATAACAGTAGACTTGAGCTTTCTCGGGGAGTGACCGCGAGATAATTCATGGCGCGTTGTGGACAGAATCTTATTTATTAACTTGATTACTCGGAGACCTGGCTACACGCACTCAGCCTCTTAATATTGTTTGCCTCTACCCCTACACGACTTTATAGCTGCAAGAGGCCAAGACTGTATTATTTTGGGGTCGAACAATGAAGCTGTCTAATTATCTGATCCGGTCCACGGTTTAATATATACCATCGAGCTCAGACTAGGGCCCGAATAATCTACCTGGGTACCTCGTACTTGAGCTTCCGCAGATATTTCCCTACAACTGAAGTGTCAACTACTTGGATCCATGGTGGGATGTTATGGAGTTTGTTTATGGAATAGCGCAATAATCTGAATTATCTAGGATGCATACATTGTCCGATCTGGTTTGATCGACTCGTCGCATCAGCTTTCGAAGTCGCATAGCAAGTTATTTCCGGCATTGGGGCTGTGAGGAGTGCTCGTTAGGACTGGCGTACATATCAGAGATATTCAGTCGTACAGATTCATTGCCTGAGTGCTTCTATCCCGACGTTCTTTTCCATACCGGGGCGCTTGACTAATGTATCGTGTCTTTCCCACGGCAGATGAACCATAGCAGTTAAAAGAGATGCTTCATTCGGTCCATCGTCAGACCGTCTAACCCCATCACAGCCAACACTACTCTGATCCTACGCTCCCCATCATCGATCCTTGACCGTGAAAAACGCCAACTTTCTGCCACCTCAATACGTTGCACTCAACCTTTGCTCCAGATACTCCCCACTATTGATCCCCTCCCACCTCTTCCCTCCCCTCTCCCCCCCATACGTCCCCGGCAACGCCTCAATCCACCGATCGAAATCGGGGTTACAGAAATACGCCACCGAGTACCTCGCCGGAACCACGTCCCCGCCGGCGGCACCACCACGACCACCACGCCCGCCCACCAACGGCGGCTCCACAACCCGATGCTTCGTACTCCGCACCAACCCGTTACTCCACCGCGCCAGCAAATCCCCCGCGTTCACCACCACGCACCCTTCCCGCGGCCCCACGTCCACCCACCCTTCTTCCCCACCCGGATCCTCCACCTGCAGGCCCCCGCGCGTGTCCTGGAACAGCAGCGTCACAGAACCGTAATCGCTGTGCGCCCCCGCCCGCACCCTCCCTTCCTGGAATACCCGCTTCGGCACCGGCGGGTAATGCAGCAGCCGCAGCGTGTTATCCCCCGCCCCAACGAACCCGTCAAAGAACCCGGCCTCCAGCCCCAACGCCATCGCAACCCCGCGCATCACAACCCGGTGCAGCTCCTTCCCCCGCTCGAAAAACTCCTGCATCGTCTCCCGGAACCCCCGAGCATCAAACCCGCCTTCCTGCCCCTGCCCCTCCTCCTCCTCAGGCCACCGATTCGCACCCCCGACCCCCCCCTCCCGCCCAACCTCAAAACTCTCCTTCAAATCCTCCCCCGCGCCCTCCCGCTCCCTCGCCACCTCCGCGCTCGTCAGCGCCTGGCTCACTTTCTCCCGCCCCAAGCACACGTATCCGCGGTTCGCGCGCGCGGTCGTCCACGCCAGCGCGTCTTTGCGGCGTTGAGGGAGCGCGAAGAATTGGGCTGAGAGGGCGAAGACGCGGGCGAGGAGGGTGGGGGGGATGGGGTGGTTGGAGAGGTAGAGGAAGCCGGAGGTGCGGAGGGCGGTGAGGAGGGTTGTGGCGGTGGAGGGGGGGAGGGGGTGCGGGGGTGCGGGGAGGGTGATGAGCTGTGGGTGGGGGGGGTGGTTAGTTGGGGGGGGAGGGGTGGGAGGGGGGTGGAGGGGGTTTACGGGGATTGGTAGCGAGGTGGTGGGCTTTTTTGCGACTACTACTTCTTCTTCTTCTTCTTCTTCTTCTTCTTTTTCCGAGGGAGCCTCGACGACGACGACGGCGGCGGCGGTGGTTGCTGATGGTGGCATGGTTTGGTTTTGGCGGGGGTCGGTCTGTTTCGGTATGGTTGAGGCGGACGTTTGGTACTGTAGATCAGATCATCGTGTCGAATCCTTGATCATCGTTAAACAATTGGGGAAGGGCTTGTGGGGTGAGGGAAGGTGAAAGTGGAGAATGCACGGTAAACAAAATACATACTTGCCCCGCTTCCTTATCGCTGGTTTGCCTTATCGCTGCGCATGCATATGCATACCGCATCGGTAAGGTAGCGTGGGTAGGTAGATCGAGGTGTCGAGAGAGGACGCCTGCATGTGACCTGGCAGCTTGCAGCTAAACCGCGCGTACCTGATTCTCAGCGTCAATAACCACACTGCTCTCCCGATCCAAGGTTGTCTCCTCCACACCATCAAACCCTCCCCCCCCCCTTCCCCCCCCCCCAGAAATCATGCCCACCACCCACCCCCTCATCGACATCCACACCCATCTCTACCCACCAACCTACCTCTCCCTCCTCTCATCCCGGACCGAAATCCCCTATCTCTTCCACCCCTCCCCAACCCCCACAGACGCCTCCTCCACCCTCCCCACCACATCACCACACCCGCGCCTGATAATCCTCCCCACCGACGCTCCCCCCACTCTCCCCCCAGCCCAGCATGGCCGCCCCATCGACCCTTCCTACTCCTCCGTTGCCCAAAAACTCGCCTTCATGTCCGCGCACAACATCCGCACCAGCGTCCTCAGCCTCGCGAATCCCTGGCTTGATTTCCTGCCTGCCGCTGAAGCAGCCCTGTGGGCGACGAAAGTGAATGATGAGTTTGAAGCCATTTGCGCCGATAGCGGGGGCCGGTTGTTTGCGTTTGGGTGCCTGCCGGTGAGCGCGTCGGCGGACGAGGTGTGCAATGAGATTCGGAGGTTGGAGACGCTGCCGCATATCCGGGGCGTGATTCTAGGGACGTCGGGGCTGGGAAGGGGGCTCGATGACGCGGCGCTGGATCCCATGTGGGCGGCGCTGGAGCGGTCACGGACGCTGGTGTTTTTACATCCGCACTATGGCTTACCCAACGAAGTCTTTGGCCCTCGGGTACAGGAATACGGTCACGTGTTGCCGCTTTCGTTGGGCTTCCCGATGGAGACGACGGTGGCCTTTACGCGGATGCTGTTGAGTGGGGTGTTTGATCGGTTTTCGGACCTGGAAGTACTGCTTGCGCATGCTGGGGGCGCCGTGCCGTTTTTGGCTGGGAGGGTCCAGAGCTGTGTGCTGCATGAGCGACACTTTCGGGATGCCGTGGGAAATACGGTGAGGAAGAGGAGGGACGTGTGGGATGTGCTGAGGAAGAATGTCTGGTTAGATGCTGTGACGTATGGGGAGGTGGCGACCAGGGCGGCGGTTGAGGCCGTGGGGAGGGAGAGGATGCTCTTTGGGACCGATCATCCTTTCTTTCCGCCGCTGGATGATGGGGCGGAGGAGTGGCTTAGTGTGCGGACGAATATTGAGGCGGTGGAGGGAGCGTTGGCTGGGGACGAGGAAACGATTGGAATGGTGCTGGGAGGGAACGCTGTTAGGTTGCTGGGGTTGGTGGAAACGGTGAAGTAGGTGGGTTGAGAATGCTTCGTACTGGAAACGAAAGAACTCGTGTTTAGTTTGACTAATTCAGTCATACAAAGCTGACGTGAAATCTATGAGTTAGGATTATTTAGGGTTCATCCGTAAGTGTTCCATTACTCTACTGCTGAGCTAGAGATGTAGAATCTTAAATAAGATGTTGATAGGCCATCCGATGGTTGTCCCAACCCAACTGATCCACCTGCAGCAACATGATGTTGCTTTTTTTCCCTTCTTCGGCTGTAAGTCACAGGCCACAGCACGTAATGCGTATTCTGCATAACTTTTCTCTGTAGACTTTCACTAGGCACTGATTAAGACATAGCTCGTGAAGATACGAGAGGTGCTTTGGCTCTATGACGCTGCTTAATCGTGGGAAGCCCCCATGACCTGGGAAGGTTTTCAGCTCTATGAAGCTTTCTTTTCAATCTCATATTAAACCCTTTGAACGTACGGAAGTGGCCACCATCAAGATCTTGCTGAGGTCGCCTATTAATACGGTCCCCGTCCTTGTCGGCAGCAATCTCGACTATGCCTGTCGCAATATGATACTGGATAATTGGCCTGGGTCTGAAATGCCAGAACTCTCGCACGGCGTTGGGGAGCTCTTGTCGTTCCCATATCATGACTCGATCTGATCCACCCCCCCAACGTCTCCCACCCAGAAGTAGTCGAAACCAACGAGAGACCATAAGGAAATTTCGATATTCAGTAAGAGCCCCTAAAGCTATTTTTTGATGCGACAATTCGATTTTGGTGTGGTCGCGCCAATTGGGCTGTTCCGAACACTCAGCTGAACTCATTGCATGAAGACGTCTTAAATCTGCGTATTCAGTAGCTTGGACCCGATAGAGAGCAAGTCCGGCGCGCATTTTGTGTAGCATAGCATGCAACATCTGGCGCTTGAACAGGTTGCTACAGTAATGGTTGTACATTCGCATGTCTGGTCGTATATTGTAAGGTGCGGAAACCATAGTATTCCATAAACTTTCAACGCTTTTCAGGGGTAATTGGCCTTGGGAAGTTCCGTCTTCCCTTCGTAATGCACGCCGGGGGCTTGAAAGGACATGGGCCCATTCAAGTAGTTCATCCCAGACCTCCGGTGGAATGGCGATCGAGTATTTACGTGAAACAAAGTCGACAAGTCGCAATGCTGTTGGCAGCTCATTATTGGACCCATAAATATGAGCAATGGCGTATAATGTATCAGTCGTTGGGTACAAAGGAGATTTAGTGGAGAGATTCCGTGGCTTCACCGGAGCCTGATCTCCTTCTAAAATCTTGTCCACGTCGATTTTCCAGACTTTTTTCAAAACCGATTTCACTCCTTGTAAATCTCCTTCTCTGGACAAAGCGGTCATGAGCAGGCCAAATGTTTTTGCATCGGCCATAATCCCTCGATTGACCATGACGGCGAACATCCTAGTAATTTCATCCTTCAATCCACCTGGTCCAACTTGAAAACCCCGCAGCCTCTGTAAATGACTTTGTCCAGTCTCGCGAAGCTGTCGCAGCTGGAGAGTCTTTGGAATTACCCGCTGTCTATGCCTCTCAAGTGGAAAAGAAGCACCTGACCAACATCTCGCCATAAAGTAAAAGTTGTAGCATATCAGATCCGGCCTGATCTTGCAATTAACCATATCGATCCATATGTCCAAGGCAGTCACCCCGTCGCCTACATAAGCCACCCATTGCAATAAAGACCTCCACTCTTCAATCCCTAAGTCTCTACCTGCATGTAGCCGCCTTGCGATGATTTCTCTTATCTTGGATGTGTATGCGGCAGAAATGTTGTGAAATTCAGCGGTGCGAAAAGCTTCAACTTGGTTAGGATGCAAGTCTTTGTAGATGTGCTTGAAATCGGCGACGAAATGTCTAGGATGAAGGACCTCTAGAATTTCTACGAAAGTAGTGGAAGGCAAAGATTTCATATACCCTGGGTCTTGTGATGCATCGAGAACAGCGGGGAGAAGCTCGTGGGGTAGTTTCTGCTGTAACGTGTCCCGGACCCTTTGTCGAGCTACATAAGTAGATGTTGAACCAAGTGAGCTGTCAGGGAGACCGAGGGTTATATCTGAGAAAGCTTGCTTCTGATTTTCCTGCGACCTATCGTTGCTCTCGAGCGCACCGCCAACGGGGTTCGTGTATTGGTCTTCCGAATCTGCAAGCGTTCGAACGCCATCGTCCGAAGCATTGATGTGTAATCCTGGACCAACATAGTTCAGTGTTGAGAGAGCATTGGTTGCTTGCGGTGAATGTGCTGCTGCGAGCGTAGGTTGCTGAGTTTTATTGGATTTGATTCCAGGATAGGTATGAATGTGGGCTGCGTAGCAATAGCGGTTTGGAAACCTCAATGCCCCATACCTAAAGAACGAAAGTTGCATTTATCGCTATACGCATAGTTTGACTGCCATAAACATTGTCTCAGGAGAAAGCCGTTGGTGAGATATCTAAAATTGGATCAACTCTAAATCCATTAGTAAGCTTATTTGTGCAACTCTCACTCTCTGTTGTAGTAACGAACCATCAAGAATAATTCCACAAGCTTGAGACACTTCCGTCTTCGTCATGAGCTTGGCTTATGGATCGAATGACCGTCCACATCATCTCGATCTTTCAGGGCACCCACAACCGCCCTCTTCGACTTTGTCATCGGCTACTTTAGCCTACGTTATTCTGGTCTTACTTCTCATTTATCACGCCCTCCAGTACTTCGATTATCTCTCCCTACCCGCGTCTGAACTTCTCTGGAACGCTTTCATTTATCTTACACCTTTATCAGTGATCTCAGCTCTAGACGCTCGCTCGGAACCAAGATTACACCAGGGGAAGAAAGCCGGATACGAAGCTCCGGCCTCAGAGAAGCATGCTACAAAAAGCGAGGTAATGAGACGCATATTAGGGTTAGATGGTACGGGCATCTTGACAGCAGTCCAACGGACGAGGACTGTTTCTGGCCTGGGAACCCTATTCCAAAGTAGACCAAGTGGTAGCCCTCCGGGTCTGGGGAACTGGGATAACTCCTGTTATCAAAACAGTGTGATACAGGGTCTAGCTTCACTGCCGTCGCTGTCTACTTTCTTAGGAAATATTACCAAAGTAGACCAATCCCATTCAACTCAGGCAGCATTAGGAGAAATCATTTCCAAGCTCAATGACCCGTCAAATGCAGGAAAGCTATTCTGGACCCCCACAGGGCTTAAAAGTATGAGTAGCTGGCAACAACAAGACGCCCAAGAATACTTCTCCAAGATCATGGATAACGTCGAGAGAGAGATTTCGAAGACGATCAAGAGCAAGTCTAAACACGCTGGGCTGGCATTAGAGGCGGCCCAAGAGCTGCGAGTCTCAACCATGAAAATCGACGACGCAGTCGAGAAGTCAGAGGCACACAATATTCTGTCTTCGAGTAAAGCATCTATTGATCAACTTCCTGACGAGCTAGGATCAGTAATTGCGAGGAGTCCTCTGGAAGGTCTTCAAGCACAGCGCGTTGGCTGCTTGACCTGTGGATATGTTGAAGGGCTGTCTGTTGTTCCTTTCACCTGCCTCACAGTGCCGCTGGGCAAGCAATGGGTGTACGATATCCGAACCTGCCTTGACGAATATACCAATCTGGAACCGATTAACGGGGTGGAGTGTGTCAAGTGCACCCTATTACACAACAAGAAACAGTTAGAGCGGTTACGCTCTCAATTCTACAATCAAGACACTGGTGACCCGAATCCACTCGCTCCTCCCTTGTCGTCGGCCTTGCTGAGTTCCATCGAAGATCGACTTGCTGCAGTGGATCTCGCTTTGGACGAAGAGGACTTCTCGGATAATGCAATCCTCAAGAAGTGCCAGATTCCCGCTCGAAGCCGAATTTCAACAACCAAGTCACGGCAAGCAGTCATCGCTCGGGTACCACAGGCATTGGTTGTCCACGTTAATCGAAGCATCTTCAATGAATTGAGCGGAGTGCAAAGCAAGAATCTTGCCGATGTCAGATTCCCCGTCAATCTCGATATTGCACCTTGGTGTCTAGGCAATTCGCCGCCGGCGAAGAGTGATGACCCAGTAGAACCGGAGAGTTGGAACGTGGATCCCTCGGTTTCAATGCTGCCAGCAGAAGCAGATTCTAAGAACCTCAATTGCAAAGAGATGTATGAGCTTCGAGCTGTCATCACACACTACGGACGCCACGAAAACGGACACTATATTTGCTACCGAAGACACTCAAGCGCCTCTGATCCAGTAGATGGAGCTGCCGACCCTTGGTGGCGCTTCAGCGATGACGAAGTGTCTCAAGTCCGCGAAGAGAACGTGCTATCGCAGGGTGGGGTTTTTATGCTTTTTTACGAGAAATCAAAGCTTCAAAAGCCAAAAGGAGGTGAAAGGGGCATTCCGGAACCAGAAGCGTCAATAGCTGCGGATATTAAGCCGGAGCAGGTGCAAGTCGACTCTTCATTGGAAGAGACCAAGCCTGGAACTCCCCGAGAACCTACCCTCACAAATGATTCCGCCTGCGATGCGATTTCAACAGAAACTCCATCAAATGCTTCGGAGATCGTGAACACCGTACCGGTAGCGGAAAAGCTCCCTGAATATACCGCAGCACTACCTCCAATAGCATCTTCAGCAACATCGAGCGAAGCCCTCACCACACCCCCTGCACCCAAAACCTCCCACTCTCCCCCATCGCCATTCTCAAACCCCCAAACTCCCACATCTCCACCGCCCCCCCATATACCTTATACACCCCAAGAACCCTTCCAGGCACCCTCCTCTCCCAGTTCTACGTCACCACTACCACCACCAACCACCACGATACCGCCCCACTCCTTTACCAACCCCCTAGACACCCCTCAAGACAAACCCCAAGAACCCCACAAACTCGCCCCACCACCGATGCGAACCGCTGGACCACGCAGTGGGAGAGGGGGCAATAGTAGAGCGGGGAAAGCCATGGGGATGGGGATGGGAGGGGGTATGGTGGAGGCGAATTGAATGATCTGATATGTTTTCTGGAAGGAATGTGGTTGGTAGGGCGGAGAGTTAGGAGGATCTGGATTTAAGCCGCAGTTATGCGCTATGACAAGGGCGTCAGGATTTTCGGTATTGGGAAGATTTTCGGATTTCAATTTCAATGTCAATTTCAGCGAGTTTTCACACGAAGTTCTACCCGGAACCGATTTTATAGCATAGATAGCTATTTTATTCTTGCAAGAACAAGCAGTTACTCCTACACTTGTATGCGACTGCAATGAAGCGATGCATTTCTCGCTGGAACGCACATTAGCGAGAAGCCAATAAATCAACAAACGCACTCCGCGAACAATCTCACATCAAGACTACTACCTCTCCCTCTCCCTCTCCCTCTCCCTCTCCCTCTCCCCCCTGCCTCTCCTGCTCCCGCTCCCATCGCCATCAGTGTGCCCGGGCACATATCGGTCAATCTCCACATACCGCTCCCTCCCGTCCCTCCCGTCCCTTCCGCCCTCTCTATGCGCCCTCTCCCCACTGTCCCTCTCCCTCTCCCTATCCCTCCCACTCGTCGTCACCCTCGTCGATCTCCCACCAGGAACATACCGATCAATCTCCACCGGGCTCTTATCCCTATTTCTCCGCTGCGTATACCTCTCACCTCCCCTCTCATGCCGTCCGCTGCATTCGTGCTCCGCACCCCGCTCCCGGCTCGGCGAGCGCGTGTATCGGTGCGACGACTCGTGGTGGTGGTGGTCGCGGTCGTGGGTGGGGGTTCGGCTGCGCGCGCGTTTGTAAGCCTCAGCGTCTCTTTCGCGCTGCGCAGAGGCTTTGGCTTTCCAGGCCGCTTTTGCGTCGGGGGAGAGGTCGTGACGGGCTGAATGGCGTCGTGAGGTTGAGCGGGAGCGGCTACGGTGGTGGTGATGATGGTGGTGGGAGGGGCTTCTATCTCTGCTGCGATGGCGATGGCTGTGGTGGGGGCTTTTGAGGCGGCTGCTGTGCGTAAAGGGGACATTTGTGGTGCTGAAACTGAGTTTAGGCCCAGGGTGCGGTTCAATTTTGGGGGTGCCGGGGGTGCGGGAGGAGAGGTGGGGTTTTCGGGTTAAGGGAGGCTCGATGGATTCGGAGCGCGTTGGGGGGTTGGTGGTGGTGTTTTTGGCAGCCAGTTCGCGGCCTTCGCGGAGGAGGAGCTCGAGGGCGGCGGCTTCGAGTGCTTTTTCGTCGACCGGAGGAGGCGGGATCAAGAGGCCTGGAGATTGATGTGTATCTCTTGGAATGGCCTGAGAAGGGGGTTCGCGGTATCGAGTTGGGGGTTCGGAGTCTCGATGGCTGGATTTGAGGCGGTCACGACTGCGCGAGCGAGTGCGATGTCGGCTTCGTTCAACGTCTCTGCTTCGCTCTAGTTCTTCTCGTTTGCGGCGCTCGTGACGCTCACGCCTTTCAGCCTCTTTTTCCTCTTCGATTTGTTTGGCTGCTGCCCGTTGGGCTGCTCTTTCCTTTTCCCGCTTCGCCTCCTTTGCTTCTTCTTCTCTTCTACGCTCATCGGCGCTGCGAAGCTTTTCGAGCTCGAGTTTCTTTGTCTTCTCTTCAGCTCGAAGTTTCTCCTTTTCATCTTCTCGGCGTTTGCGCGCTTCCTCCTTCTTCCTGGCTTCCTCTCTGGCTTCTCTCCTAGCAGCAGATTCGTTTGCGTAATCCTCGTCTGTCTTGTTGCCGCGCTTTTCCTCCTCGGCAGCAGCCTCTTCGCCAATTTCGGCCTTCCTAATCTCCCTCCCAGCCTCTTGGACGTGATCGATGTGCGCCGCAATCAGTTTATCGAGAGACATTTCGACGCTTTTGTAGATGTCACTCCGATCAACTGCCCCTTGCATCAACGTAGCTGCCTTGCCACGATCTCGGGAAAGCAACGAGGGATCTCGATCGGTCTCAGCCTCTGCGAGCTCGTTCAACAAGGAGGTAAATGTATTTTTGTCGTCCTGAGTAGAACCCAATGTTAGTCGGCCAATTGGGCGCTTGAACAAGAAGTAATGGGGTTTTAATATTCGACACTCACACTCTCCGCATACTGAGACCAGACCTTCTTCCTCAATGCATCATACTCGCCCTTCTTCTTGATCGTATGTAGCAGGCTGTCGATCGTCGAGCGCTGAGTAGAATTGAGTGGAAGGTCAGAGGTCTTGAACTTCTTGCGAGGGACGAAAACCTCCCCTTCATGTGGTCGAGTAGTAGGTATAAGATCTGTAGTAGCCATACCTGTTGATGATGATAATCACGTCCTTAACTATCAATGCGTTTGCGCAGGTCGATCTCTGATACTAGCGGCGGCAGTTGCCGATTGGCTGTCCATCCAAAAGTCACGAAGGCTCATCAGGTGTCAAAACAATACACGTCTTCGACTTCGATTGCAATCGACTACGGTGCTGCCTGCACATCGCAGCCTCCGGTTTTCCGTCTCCACAACCCTATCTTCTACCCAAAGCTCACAATGGTCCACAAAATCCTCTTCTGGAGCGGCTTCGGTACGCACCCCCCTCCCCAAACCTTCCCAACACATCAAATCCAATACTAACCACCACCAATCACTACAGGCCTCGCAGTCCGCTTCTGGCAACTCGGCATCGAAATGCGTCCCTTCTTCAACAAAGAATCCCTTTGGGCGTGGCCCCTCTTCGCCGCCGCGGGAGGAAGTTTCGGATATTGGTTGACCGGGGTCGAGAGCAGACAGATGAAAATATTGGCGGAGAGGCGGAATAATTTGCTGGAGAAGAGGAGGAGGAGGGCGGAGAGGGAGGAGGGGCAGGGGCATGAGGGGGTGGCGGTTGTGACCTCGTAGGGTAGGGGAACTTAAAGATAGGGGGAGGGGATGAGGGAGGATATTTGGGGGATTGCTTTGATGGAGTTAGGAGCTGCTGTTGATAGGGTTTGTGAGATGGAGGGGCAATGCATATCTATAAAGGTCATGTCGCTGCGGGCTCTAGAAGTGCGAGGTAGGCAAATTCAGAAAATCACGATCTCTCCATGTCCAATCTAAGATGGGTCGATGGGCTTTTCTTGTCTCAACCGACAATAAGAGATCCCGATGGCTGTCTGTGTTCTTTGAGATCTAGCTATCGGCGCTCAAGCTTCGAGATGTTATCGTTCGTTAGATTACCTCTACACTCTGTGTGATGTGTCAAGGGTAGAGTCGGCTTTGGTTTCATGCGTTCATCTTTGTGATACTAGGGACAGGCTTTCTCATTCCTCGTATCATGACCACCATTCAAATACCTCAAGTCACCAAATACAGCATCTTCTCGATAGCCTTCAACCCACCCTATCAAATCTTCTTCGCAGGAGTCAGACAAGTTTGAGATTCACCATTACCCCACCCCGCCCTTACCGGGCCTGTACACATCTCTTCTGCCAATTGCAAAGCCCCCGGCGACAATTCGTACCAGCTCTGAAGCCTGTCCTTGTTTGGGACTGGAGTGAGCCCCTTGTAGAAAATGTTCTTAGCCTGCAATTTCTTGTTTTCGTCCAATAGCCCTTTATATTTCCATCTCTCCCAGACGATAATCAAGAAGGCCACGATGGCTATAATGAGCAAGGGAATGCCAACAGTGATGCCGACAATAGCTGATCTGACTGCGAGGGCCGATTTGGTGACCATCTGGATTGGCGTTGTGGTAATGGTGACGGTGGCGAAAGGCGTTCGTTCGACGGTTACGATGCTGAAGAGAGTTGTACTTGAGACGTTCAAGGTCGTGGTAGCTTGGACTGTACTCGGAACGGTGGAGTTCCCTGCCTGACCACTGGCGCCCATTCCGAGGCCGGGTTTTTGATCATCTCGGATGACGAGTTGGCCGTTTGGCGCCCATTCCGAGGCCGGGTTTTTGATCATCTCGGATGACGAGTTGGCCGTTTGGAATGGTAAAATTGTAGCTGGTACATGTTTCCGGTGTGCAAGACCAGAGATCTGGAAAACAAAAGGCCATCGCTGCGCCACCACTGGGATTAACTGTTGGGAGAGGGGAAAGTAAGTACCTAGGTTTTTGCATCTTAGAACTCTGGTCGGGTATGGTAATACCTACTATCATGGCAGTACTGTGTGCACTGAGGGGACTTCCAACCTTGGTCCGTGCAAGACCCTCGAGACAGAACCATATTCGTCAAACAGAGGCCATTGGAGAGACAATAGGAGTCAGAACTGCAACAAGCAGACTCGGTGCCATTGGAAATGCAGGGAATGTCAGTCGAGAGGGACTTATCTAAACTGTAGCATTGCGTGGATATGGACGGTTGGAAGAGGGTTAGAAGAAAAAGAATCCTAAAGTCTAGCAATAACGACATGAGAAAGTAAAGGTGTCGAAAGTAAGATATCAATCAGATAATTCCCACTCCGCTATCGAGTGACTTTGAAATTATCGTCGCAAAGAACTCCACGAACGAAAGCAGCCTTGCAGCGAAATGGAGAATAGAGAAACGCAGGATCGTAAGTGCATTGAAAAGATGGGCATCCTCTTAAACCATCCTGAGAAAAAAAAAAGGGTCGTGGGTCACGTAAGGATGCAGGCGCCCCCATTAGACATGCTGATTACGGGCGCAGTTCACTGATCACGAATCCTCTGGGGACTCAGTGCAGAAAGGCACAAATACTTGGGTTCCCTTGCGAAAGTTTGCTATACAGAGTGCGCCGAGTGCAGCAGTAAGAAATCGGGCAAATCCCGTAATCCATCTCCCAGCTAACATTTGCCGGTATAACCTCATCTCTAGCCTGATGATCCCACTGCATGAAGTGTGGCTATAGATGTTGAGTGTTGAGAGTCGAAGGAAGGACGGCACAAGCAAGGTACCTTAATGGGGGCTAAAATATTACGTGACTAAGGTAGTCGGCTGGGAATACTGTATACAGTATTGGGGAATCTGAGGCACAGCTCAAAGCAATGATGAAGGTTTTTCAGAACCGTAAATAGCGTGATAGTTCGCGTACGGATATTCTTGAACTAAACAGAACAGTAAGATTCTAAGAAGATTAACTGGAGACGAATTTAGAACGTCTTGAAATCGTGTCAAAAAATGACATTTCCATTTTCATATTGATCTTGATCTTGACACATAGGACACCCAAGCCCACCAGAATCTTCTCTTCATAAACCGCAAAGCCTATACCATCCCCGAATCCCTCTGCAAAATCTCATTTAACCCCGCCCTCTGCACACAATTCTCAAACCTAAAGCTCGCCGCCAACGCCTCCAGCTCCTCAAAGGACTTTCCCTCAAATAATTCCGCCATCTCAAACCCAAGGTACTCTGACAACAGCATTTCACGCAGCACACGCTCCGCATGCCGTCTTGCCGTCCACAGCGGACTCGGGTATATTCTTTTCTGGAAACGCTCTGGGATGACTTCCTCGACGTGGTCGAGCAGGGGTTTGTAGATGTGCTGCACGTCCTTGTCATCCCGGCCCCAGAAGTCCACGCCGAGGGATTTCTTTTTCGTGAGGAAGGAGGCGAGGAGGCGCATCCAGGGGCTCGAGGGAGAGACGTAGACCATGCCTTGGTAGCCGATGTCTTTGTAGAGCCAGATGGACCATGAGACGTTTGATTCGGAGTAGATTTTTAGTTGCTCTTGCAGGAGATTGTAGCGTTGCGTATTGATTTTCTCGTGGTTGGGTTCTGAAACCGAGGGGTATACAGGGCCGAATTCGCCGTTCCAGATAGGGACTTTGTTTCCGCGCATGAAGGCTACTTTTCTTTCGAAGGATGAGCGGAGCTTCTGTGTTTGCTCGGTTCGACCTTCGAAGGGCTCGCCGAGGGGGAAGCCCATGGGAGAGTAGTCGTGCATAGCGTAGACACAGTTGGGAAGGATGGTTGTGAAATGGGTGAAGTCTATTGCGTAAGAGTTGCCGTCAAGGAACAGAATGTGGTCAGAGTCTACCGATCGAATAGCTTTCTCTACACGTTCGTAGAATGCGATTAGATTACTATGGTCTGGGTCTGCAGGCTCATTAAGCGGGTTATAGCCGGCAATCTGGGCCCATGGTTAGAACTTCCTCTAAACGCAACAGAACATGGCTCTTACGTGTACGTTTCCAGCATAGCGCTTAGCCAGTGCTACCCAGAGGTTGACCGCCCTGTCCTGGAATTCCTTGTGCTGCCAGAAAAGAGCTTTGTGTACCCCCGAATCGGAATGCCAGTCCTGATTTTGTCCTCCCGGAACCGCATGCATGTCGAGAACAACATATAGATTCTCATGGGCACAACGTTCCACGACCCTGTCCAACAGTCTGAAACCCTCCTCCTTATATACCCCTGGATTGATATCATCCTCAAAATGTCTGTAGTTGAAAGGAACGCGGATACAATTCAATCCCAATGAAGCAAAGAATCGGGCATCGGAGCTTGTGAAGAAGTAATCGAGGAACTAATAAGGCATAGTATTAGCATAACTGGAGTATTCGAGACAAGTCTTCTAACCTTGTCAAAGAAGTACTTGTATTTTTCTGGCCCGAGCACCTGCAGCAATGCAGCTCGGTGTTCGTGCTCGTGACCGGCAAAGCCAGTAATGAAGTTCTCCATATTCATATGGCCTCCCAGGCCCGCCTGGCCTCACGTGAGTATAAGTAGTACTTTATTTGGAGACGCAAGCACTGACTCCTTTAAGCACCACGGCAACGCCATGGCCGTCAACGATACCAGTGCCCTCAACCTGTAGAATTGAGTCAATCTTCCTAGGGGAATAGTTATCTCCGTTGATATGAGCTCCGTTGGCGTGACTTCTGTTACCTAAGAAAGCCGCGTCCGAAGCAGGTTCTTCACGGTGGGGAGCCATGGGATATAAGGGTGGGAAAAAAGCGAAAGTCAGCTTCGAGACAAGCGAAATCAAGAACACACGACATCTTATAGGACTTGATAATAGATTACATCTCCACCTTCTGGAATCAGTGAAGTGGCTAATAATTAAGGTATGGGTCGGTTAGACCCAGCCTCGAGTCATATGGACCCGAGCCCGATAATCCGCGGCGTGCCACGTGCCTACCAAGATCTGGAGAAATCGGATACTTAGATGAAAGAAGAAGCTAGGAAACTCGTGTGACCTGGCGTACCATGACCATCAAAAGTGCTGCAAATATAATACAAAAAGAACGCAAAGGGCATATATTGCTTTTACTCTTGAAGAATGATCGAACAGGCGCAGACAAAAGAGGATCGGCCGATCATGCGGCTCTGATATCAGTGTCGAGATAAATCAAAACTTTGCCATTAGGGTTTCGAGAATGTAACGCCGGTCTCGAGCGTCTTCTGATTCTTCTTGCCAGAAGCTCAGCAAGGCAACGACTTTACGTACAGCTGCCTCCCAGTCTGGCGGTAACAAGTCGTCCAGATGTCTACACAATCTTGCTGCAACAAGAGTTAGAGCACTTCTGGTGCAAGAACGTAACATGAGCCAAGTGCCATGATGATGGTGGTAGAAGCCGCCTTCATTCTTCCATATTCGTTCAACGCATACTCGGAGGCCCTTTCGGACGAAAACCTGGTACGTGACATCCCAAGATGTAGTGTTGATGGCTTCGACTAGGAAGGGCCAGTACATAGTCTCATAGCAGTCCAACAGATGGCCTCTGAGAACAAAACGTAGAATATCGTCGTCATGTTGACTGGTTTGGAGGTCCATTTCGGGCGGCAAAAGCCGAGACCTGACTCTCAGCGTTAGCGACGATCTATTTGAAGGAAACGAAGAAAATAGGAGCAAACCATTCCTGTGCATGGCTCTCAAATGAAGACATCCAAGCCGAAACCTCCTCAAGGTTGTCAAACCTATCATCAACGGCGTATTGAACGACATGGGTAAGAATTTGGTTTCCAAGCCTCCTCAGAGCTATTTCAGCGAGGTAAAAGTACCAGGACCTTTCTTGGTCTTTCACCGATCCTGGAGGCGGAGACGGTAAGAATGATGGGTAAGAAAGATCCCCGGCAGCGCCGAATCCAGGTACTGATAATTGCAATCGAAGCTCACTGTGCAGGTTCCAAAAACGTCTTGATCAGCTTTTGACAGGCGACTGAAAAGGGGGTTGTTACAGCCACTTACAGTTCAGACTTGAAACATGTCCAGTACATACTCTCCTCCGATCTCCATGGCGTTTCTGAGCCAACAACCTCTTGTACCTCTGGGGCCCCGAACGACCCGGCGTAGAAATCAAACTTTTGACAGCATGCTAGAGCTTGCACGAACAGAGCCCAAGCTTGGAATGGCCTCATCGTGTGCATAAGGTAGACGCCCGAGAAGAAAAAGCACTGGGCTGAAAGCACGTCACCTTTGGTCAGTAGTGCTCCAATGCGTCTTTGGGAAGCATTGAACCAGGCCTCCGCCCTGACAGACTCCATCGATCGGCCAGCGGAAATGGGGTCATCCTGACGGAACGCGCCAAATGGTAGTGATACCGCTCCCAAAGCGCAGACGAGAAGCTAATCTGTCGGTCAATCGGTTGAAAGAGTGACGAGCAATTAAGCGTAACCTACCACTAAACAGGATTGAGCACTCCAAGAAATACCATTCAGGGAAACATCCCTTACCCACTGACGAATGAGCTTTTCGTCGAGAACGGGGTTCTTGATATGCACATGTTTGAAGAATACGTCTAGCAGTCCACTGCAAGATTCAATCTCAAGCTCACCCACAGCTTTGGTTCTGTCAACTGATTGCAATGACAGACGGTCAGGGGCACTCAAGCTTCCTTCGAGCAAAGGCTTCAGCTTAAGATGAGCATCAAATTGGTGATGGAAAATTGGCCACGACAAGATCTTCTCGACATTGATGATAGCAACATTTCCCTTTGAGGTGGATTTCGTTTGAAAGGTACTGTCTGGTCGACCTGGAGTCGAGTGCGTACTTGATCTGGCATCGTCCCTTTGGTCAACCCCAGCGGATTGATTACGAGCCTGGAGTTTTCCTTCGAGCTGATCTATCCGCTCGAGGATAGCAAGGCTGGCCGGGTCAAAGCTGAAGCAGGTCATTTGTGTTTCAGATCTTGGTACAACGAAAGTTGGTGTTACGTACGTGGATAAGTCGGTAGAGGACGAAGAAACACATCTTGCTCCTACTCGTTCACAGAATGAGCATCTTGGCTTTCGATTATCACACTTGGTCTTCCGTGCCCGACAGACTTGGCATGCCGTGTTCGCACGTTTTCTCGGATATGAGGCATCACCTCGCGCAGTTTGTCTCTTGTTGTTGCTCGTATTATTAGTTGTCGTGGAGGTTGCGAGGGCCAATTCTGAATGCGTCGCACCCGGGGACAGCTCGGTCAGCGGCTCTAATGCATTCTGAGCAACATGTAGCGGGAGATCCATATGTGAAGCACAACCGGGGGTACGAAAGCTCGTTTAATTAGCCCTATCCATAGTGGTCAGGAGAACAGTGAGGCTGCTGGGCAAGGACGTGATCAAACTTACTCCCCGACTATCCGCGACAAGTACAAAGAAGTAGATACATTATTATTGTACCACACGATGATTAGAAAATTGTTGTTGTTGGATGTGAGAATAGTACACAGCAGTCTAGGCTCGTACAGTAATAATACGATCCCCTTTTCATACTAGTACCAGACCTGGACTTTTGACAACCTTCGACGAGTAGCCTTGCTATAACCGATATCTATCAACATCTACACTCATGTCATTTCGCCGTGGGTGAGATCATCATCAAGCAGCAATAGATGATACTCACTAGTGAGCCTCCAACTCAACAGACTCTGGACAGTACTGGGAGATCTTTCAATTTTCAGCTGTACCTCTCCGTAAGCAGTTTGATTTGGTGATTATTGAAGGACCATATCGGCAGTCGTCGGCTATGTTCCGTCTCACGTGGTCTGCGCTAGCGTGATGTAGGCAACGGTTCCTCTCACGCCTCTCGTATTCTCAATTTCTCCATCTGTAGTTCTCTCGAAGAAATCCCCGCAGGTCAGACCTTGATACGGAATGGCTGCGTCTAAGGCTCCAAGTTGGGGGTATCGTTGCTGCTACTGCGACTTTCGAGTGACACCGGGAGGCAACATGACCAGGGCAGGCAGCGGAGGATCAGTCCTGAGTTTGAGCTGACAATTTCCACTAAAATACAAGCTGCTCTACCTCTCGCCTTTTGTTTCCCCTCATCGATCGCACGATCGACCAGGTTCGGCATGTCTCCGCGACTTGATTACTGTGTACTCAAAAGCTTGGCCTGCACATGGCCCATGCTTTGACGACCCTATCCTTTTTGTTCTGCGACTTCTTCAGCAGTTGCTATTCTGGGGTACATGTACCTTTCCTGGATTTGAGATCAGAGTCTACCTTACTCTTTTACATCCCACCATGCCGTGCGGGGGTTTAGGCCAGGTGCAGATCCCATTAGCCAATCCTTTTTGCCTCAATTGACCCTGACGGCAGCTGGTGGAGAACGTTTGTCTAGAATGGTCTGGGACATTTCCAGTCCCTTGGTATTTCTTGACCTGTAGCTGCAGTATAGGAAGCTTAATCATAAAAGAGGAGACGACAGCCTTCAGTTCTTGCTTTAAAGACCACCGACTGGCCCTTCGACACTTGTTCCTTCAATTTCATTCAGTGAGGCAATCATGGAGAAGACCATGAGCGGCCCGACAGCAGAGATATATGAACATGCTTACTCAGGAGAGTCGCATGAGCAGGCGGTTCTTGCCGACAACATCAGAGAGCACAAGGCTACAGCATGGGAGATCATCCGGGGCCACAAGGGCATCGTTGGTTGGACCTTTTTCTTTGCGCTCAGCGCCGTCGGATGGGGTTTTGATGCTCAGGTTAACGGCGCCGCCATATCCGTCCCATCCTTTCGTAGGGATTTCGGGTACGGAAAAGATCTTTCCTGCTAGAGAATCTTCTCCCGGTATTGGTGCTCACGCTTGGCTCTAGATACATCTACAAAGGCGAGCCCGTCTTACCAGCCCCATGGCAGAGTGCCTTCAATGCAGCTTCATCAATCGGTCAATTCTTTGGTGCGTTCATATGCAGCTGGATGTCTGACCGCATTGGCCGCAAAGGCGGCCTCGGTATCGGAGTTCTATTCTGTCTTGGTGGTATTCTAGGAGAGATATTCTCTGTTGCTCGTCATGCTTTCTTGGTTAGCAAGCTGGTTCTTGGGCTTGGTTTGGGCTTCTATTTGACCATGGGACCGCTTTACTGCTCCGAGCTTTCGCCAACGGCCCTTCGAGGTATTACCACAGCGGGAATTAACATGGCCATTGGTATTGGGCAATTGCTGTCGAACGCTGCCATTAAGGGTTTTGGGGGTAGAAACGATCGATGGGCTTACCGTGCCCCTTTTGCATGCCAGTTCATCTTTGTTGGTGAGCAACCTCTCCATATTCTTTAATTTTTCCCAGCCATTAAAATCGGATTATTTATTTACACACAAATCAGCCGTCCTAGCCATTGGCCTCCCCTTCGCCCCAGAATCCCCCTGGTACCTCGTCCGCAAGGGTCGCATCGACCAAGCCCGCAAAGTTCTCAGCTCGCTCTACAGCAATCCCACCGAAGTCGCCGACAAACTCGCCGCTATCGAGCAAACGGTACAAGAAGACTTAGCCCGCGATAAATCCCGCTGGGTAGACTGTTTCAGGGGCACGAACCTTGTCCGCACCGTCATCTCCTGTGGTGTCTTCGCCTGCCAGCACTTCGTCGGCATCATATTCGTCCTCGGATTCTCAACCTACTTTTTCGAACTCGCTGGCCTTGCGAATTCAAACGCCTTTAGCCTAGGCGTCGGCGTCACCGCATGCGGAATCTTCGGCAACATCTTCTCGTGGTTCGTAGTAAATTCATACGGCCGCCGCAAAGTCTTCCTTCAGGGCATGATCTGCGTCACCACCATCCTCTTCCTCATTGGCATCCTCGACGTCATCCCCACCGGCCCCGCACGTTGGGTCCAAGCCTCCCTCACCGTCTTCTACGCCTTCGTCTACTTCCTTACCATCGGCGCCATGGCCTTTGTCCTCCTCGGCGAGGCCTCCTCCCCGACCCTGCGCGCCAAAACCACGGGACTCGCAACCGCAACGCAGGCCATTTTCGGCATCACCTTCAACGTCGTTATTCCCTACATGGTCAACCCCGACCAGGCGGATCTAAAGGGCAAGGTCGGCTTCGTATTTGGGGGCTTGGGCGCTATTGCTACTGTTTGGGCGTTCTTTTATGTTCCGGAGCTCAAGGGCAAGACGTTTAGCGAGATTGATCATCTGTTTGTGATGAAGGTGGAGCCGAGAAAGATGGGGGCGTATGCGCCGGAGGAGGAAGAGCTTTATGAGAGAAAATGAATGGGTGTTATGGTATGGCATAATGGCTGGGTGTTTTGGGGTCTCGGAGTATTCTCTTTGATGCCTAATCCGAGGATTCCTCTTCTAGGACATAATAGATAACCCCCTTTGCGAGGCGTCTCTGGATCCCCCTCCCAACCTCATGCTTCACCGCGTCAAATTCTTTCGTCTATGCTACTACCACTGAACTAACACGCCGCGACAATCTTTCACGATACCACAGCTCCAAGCTTGGCAACCAGGCAACCCGCCACAACGACAGCCTCTTCCCCACTGTTCGAATAAACCACAAAACCGTCAGCCCCAACCCTAGGCAAGTAAGACACCCCGCCACAACGACAGTCGTCTCCACCAACCCTAACCCATAAACATCCATCCATCCATCCAAGTAACCCCCCTACCACCCAAACACCTCGTTCGAACGCAGCGATTACTGTATCTCGTTCTTATCATCCTCTTCCCCGCGGACATCTCTCTTTCCCGATTCGTTTACAACGCGGCCGTTTTCAAAAGTCTGGGGTTGTTGCTTTCTTGACGTTGGGATCTTGTTTTCAATGCTTGCATGCCTCTGTGCTGTACCTCGCGCCTGTACCCTCATCCTCTCCCGTTCCCCTAGCTTTCCTACCCTCCATTTTTCTCCCTTCTTTCCCCCCTCCATCCCCTAGAAACTCTCCTCCTTCCTTAAATAACAGCACCGTCTTACACCCGGGGATCAGATGGAAACTAGAGGGTTGGCGGGTGGTGGGTTTCGGTTTTTGAGGGGGCTGGTGGTGGTGGTGGTGGTGTTTCGACTAGGGTGGGGGGATGGGGGTTGGGGATGAGAGTGAAGTAGAGGTGGTGGTGGTGGTTAGGGGAGATGGAAAAGAGGGGTGGCGTGAAGAGTGTGGGTGAAGGGGGATGGAGGGGTGGGGGTTGGCTACGGGAAATGAAATTTGGGATGGAAAATGGGGGAAGAGAGGGGATGAAAATGGAAGGGGGGAATAAGGAATCAGAAATATAAAAAGTTAAAACAACTATCGTCCACCCATCGATGCAAATGAAAGTAGTTTGTCATTTACAGCACTCGGAACCCAGCATGGAATGATCAATACGATGGGATCGATATAGTACAAAAATATAAACGAAGAAGCTCAAGTTCTCCTTTGTGCTTGATATTCGACAAGGAGGTTCTTTGACATATCTGTATGATGTCCTTTCTTGCAATTGATTTTGATGAGAATTGGAACGAGGAAGTGAGGGATCCGGATCGTCGATGGTGAGAAGAGGGGCGCGGGGAGGGTGGAGAGTAGAAGATTGGCGGTGTCTTGATATTCGACCTCGATCTTCGTACCAAAGTCTCCTATCTAAAAGATAGATTTCTTCCGAGCAATTCACCCGGATATAGGGTCAACGTGCTTACACAGGCAGCTTCGATATAGTGGTTTGCGGTGATCAGGGTTTGGCTTCGGTGAGGGTAAATAGGAGTCCGCTTTCCGGATGCTTATACTGTAGAGTTGATATGAAATGAAGTATCGAATTGCCTCCGGCACCTATAGCGCGGCATTCGTTCGAAGGACCGCTTCGGGGCGCTCGCGACGCTATCCCACCTCTTTCTGACCAAGCCGTGATCTACGAGGTCGGCTGTCCTAGGCTGGGGATTGCTCCTCCCTTTCCTTTTCCTTCTTCTTCTTCTTCTTCTCCACTTTCGGCCCCTCAAAAAAAAGCATCGCCTCCCCCCCCATCTCCCCCTCCATTTTCTTCCACTCCCTCGCCCCTGCCACCTCCCCCACAAAACCCCTAATTTTCTCCAACATCCCCATCATCTCCTGCTGCGGCACACTCCTCTTCCCCATCCACCCCCTCCTCCTCTTCCCCAAAACCACCTCCACCCTCCTGCCCTCCTCCAAAAACGCCTTCATCTGCCGCATGCGCATCTTCAAATCATGAACGTCAATCACCCAGCCAACCTCCAACTGTTTAAGATTCTTGTCCGCTTTCGGGTTCTTCTGGCTCGGCGGCCGCAGCTTGTCGGCGATTTGTTTGCGCACAACGGATTTGGGGAGGATTTTGCAGACGGGGAGACCATCCTGCGCGGGCGGGGAGACTTGGACGAGGAAGAAGGCTTTGCGGTCGATGTAGGAAAGGATGGTGGAGACGGGCTCAGGGGGTTGGAGGCGACTCGTTTCGTCGTTTACGACTTGGACCATGTCGGACTCGATCTCTTCATCTTTGGCGGGGCCGATGGGGGTTTCTGGGGTTTGGGGTTGATCTATTACCTGGCGGGATTTGAAGACGTAGGCGTGGCGGCGTTGGTGGTGGGTTATAGGAGGTTTCTGGGGTGGGAGGCGGTAATGGAGGGGTGAGAGAGTGTGGGTGGGTCGGAGGGAAGGGGAAAAGACGCGCTGGAGAGCTTCTGTGGTAGTTATGAGGTGGTTTGAGTGTTTCATGGTTATTGTGGAGGATATCAGTTGTTCTTGAGGCTTTTCTGAGCTTTAAGCAAAAGCATGACCCCTGCCGTCGATCTTTCGAACTGCATTGGAACCCACTTCCGCCGCAACCTTTCAAACCATCACATCACAAACCTTTTCGAAGTCAACCCGGAGCCCAATTTAGTTTGAGATCTGCTCTTTTGAATATCCACACAATGCTTCCCAGATGACACCCCCTTTAAGCCTTCTTAAGAGGCTTCTACACCCTCTGACCCGAAGGCCCATCTTTCGCAGCTCAATAATCTTCATCAAATCCGCCGCCATCCTCCACCTTCTTACCACGCACGTTGGCTGCACATACGGCACCTATGGTCCCTCAATGCTGCCCACCCTCGCTGCCACCGGCGACGCAGTCTACGTCTCCAAACTCTACCGTAGAGGGAAAGGGATAAAAGTGGGGGATATGGTGAACTTCAAGCATCCGATGTTTCCCGAAATGGGGGCTATAAAGAGGGTGGTAGGGATGCCGGGGGATTTCGTGGCGAGGGATAGTCCTGGGACGGGAAACAGGATGATGATACAGGTATGTGCTGGAGTTGGGTTTGGGGGAAGGGAGAGACTGATGGGTGGGAGATAGGTGCCTGAGGGACATTGCTGGTTGATTGGGGATAATTTGCCCGAGTCGAGAGACTCTAGGACCTTTGGGCCGCTGCCGCTGGCGTTGATCAAGGGGAAGATTGTTGCAAAGTTGGGTGGGGTGGAGATGTTTAGTTGGATCGAGAATAACCTGGTGCCTGCGGAGGTGGACGTCTGAATGGATATAAATCATGGTCGTTACTGATGCATAGCATTTGGAGTCTAAATACAGTTGGCATTAATTAGACAATGCATACTGGAGAAAGGCGGATGCCGTTGGAGATGAGCCTAGCATGTACTGGCAACTTTTACATCGAGTCATACTTGTACATCATCGAGCACATTACTTTCGCCGGCAACTTGTGGGTTCTATCCATTGATGTGATTTCCTGACGGCCTACCGTTTCAATGTCTTTTGCTTCTCCGCATCGTTGACCAACTTCCTTCCTTTCACAGCCAGTCCTTTCCTAACTCTAACTCCATCCATATACCTCTTTGCCACATTCTCCTTGTCCGCCAGTTCTCCCAAGTCTTCTAGCTCCTCTTCTGTGAATGGGACCCAGAACGGATCCTCGTCAAGCATCTCAAATCCTTGAAACACCAATTGCGGGGACGCTGCACCTGACGTGCGTTTGCGGATCTCGTCGCTGAAACCGAAGGATTCGGCGACGGGGAGGACTGAGAGGATCGTGAAGAATGGTGTGCCTTCTTTGAGGGATTCGGAGACGATGCGGCCTCGCCGACGGGTGATTACGCCGTAGACACGGCCAAGGACTTCGGCTGTTGATGTTGTCAGTGTTCGCTACTATGGAGAGATCTCAAAACGTGCACAATTCGTATGATGGATAGAGAGAATCATATCTGAAAGAGAACGACGTACTTGAGGCTTGTATCTCACAGCTATACATAGCAAGAAGCAGTCGTGGACTCCAGTCAAGGAAGCCTTGCCGTATAGATTCTCGGACTATTTTGATGATTTCGCCTGTCAAACGGCCAAGCTTCTCACGGCCTGATGACTCTTCGTCTGAGGGAGCTGTAACGGCCACTTCCTCTAAGAATACCGCAATCCCTTGGATCGGTTCATGGCATAAGGGGCCTTGGGCGGTGGCTAATTGAAAAGCGTAGGAAATCTTGTCTGAGAAGTCGCGAGATGTTATAGAGTCAGCAGGGGTGCCTGCTTTTCGGTTGCTGTGAGAATCGAGCTCGTGAGCCTCCTGAAGGCTGTTCAAATAACTTTAGATCTCTCTAAACCTTCGAATAAATTTTTGATTACTCACAATTTCTGACAAGTCCCACTCTCCGTGATGTCGATAAGGAGATTCGGTCCAATCCTTCGAGGGCCAAAGGCAGCTATCTTGTCCACTATATCCTTCCATTCATCAGCTTGCCCTTTCTCCTCTGTAAATGCCGATTCCAGCTGTTCCTTGAATTCTTTTAAGCTGAGCTGGCCTGAGTTAACAACAAGTTCTTGATTAGATTCGTCACCGGCAAGAGCATCTTCGTTCTCTTGGGTGACTTCTCCTGCGCCCTCCTTCGCCTTTTTCTCAGCATACAGACGCCGTACTGCCGCAACGTTCTTTTTAAGGAAATCAATCACTGCAGATGGTAAAGGCACAACCCTCAGCCGTACGCTGATTTGCTTCGACGTGGATACAACGAGAACAGTTCCTCGTGGGAGGTTCCTATCCTTCTGCGGTGCCATTTCTGCAGCACTTATTATACTTTCCCGGTATGGGACGATGGGCTCTCCTGCCTGTATCTCGCATCTCGCGAACCTCTCCCGGAGGTCTTTCAGGCAGCGCTCAAGGTGCAATTCTCCGGCGGTCACAATGACATGCTCACCACTTTCCAGTACTTCGTATTTCGCACAAGGATCGCTTTGCTCTAGCAAGCGCATTCCAGTAATCATCTTTCCAAGATCACCAGGGTTTACGGGCTCCAATGCAACTCGAACGATGGGCTCACCTCCCATATTCACTCCAGCCAGGTTGACACCGCCTTCAAGCTGACTACAGAGGGTACCAGATTTGAGGATATGACCTTCAAGTCCTGCGATACCGAATACCACGCCCGCAGGAACAGATGACAAAGCCTCAAGGCCACGGCCCATTAGTAAGTATAAGCCAGTGATAGCGACTTTATGCGGTTGAGGCATCGCGTGAGGGTTTGCTGGCGAAAACTTGGGCGGAAGTACATAGACAGAGTCTCCAACCGACAGGGCTCCGGAGTAAAGCCGAGCAAATCCAATGAGATGCTCTGCTTCTCCTTGTCCTCTTGACTCCGCTACCACCCCCTCACTGGATTCGTCAAGCCTGGCATCCTCGAGTGAATTGGTGATGCCTGTCAGCCTAACCGAGGTTTCGGACTCAGCAGCAGCTCTTGCTTTCTCCAGCTCAGCGCGCTTCTTTCTTGCAAGATCTCGTGCCTCTTCGGCGGTCAAGATGCTGCCGCCCCTGCGCTTGTTTTGCGGTAACTCGCTTGCAGGAATAGAGACCATTTTACTTACGTACGCAACAATTGGGTCATGCTCCGAAGCTTTGAATTCGATCATAGCATTTTTGAGAGCTTTGTCGACGTAATCGGCACCTGGAGAGGCCTCGATCAGAGCCGGAAGACGACTGGCTTGTGCGGCTGGCGGTGCTGGTAGATATTCAATAACAGAGACAAGGATAGCAGTCGAGAGAGGAAGCCAAGCGGCAAAAACCGTACTAAGTATAGCACGTGGATCTCTGGAGCGGAGGATGTGGGATGGTAATGTAAGAGAAAGCGCTTTAGTGATCTTTTCAACCATGGCCGGATCGCTAAACAACAAAGAGTATAAGCTTCCAGCGATACTATTTATTGTATGAGGAAGGAAGGGCGAGACATACCCTTTGCCTTTATTGCCTCCTGTAGTAGCTTCGTAAACTGCCCAAATATTATCTAGTACCAGTTGCACGAACATTGGCTTTATTGCTCGGCCCTTCAGATGCTTTGGCCCAAGCACTCGTTTGGTCTTTGGTTCCAAGTAGAATTCTCCCCAAAGGACTTTCTCAAGGACAGAACGTTTTAAGCCTAGCTTTTTTTCGTATAGAGACGCGAATTGGCGTACAGTAAATGCCCAGCCATCGGTGGCACTGCTAAAGATAACGTTGTTTTTCTCCGGGGCAAAGTACAGGTCCTCGTCGTCTTTCTCCTCAAAATCACCATTTGTACTGCTTATAGCTATGCTTTCGACGTCATCCAAGTTGGAGCCGTTCGTAGTTTGGGTAGCTTTACGCTCAGTCCTCTCCTGCTCCTTAGCGGTGGCGGCAGCAACTCGTTCTTCTACTCGCTCTCTCCACTGTAGATCTTCTTCCATCCTCTCGCCTTGATAAAAGCTCCCTATCACTGCATTAACTTGTTCCAGCAACTGGCTCATGTGGACATAAGCCTCTCCTGGGCTCATCTTCAACTCCGTGATTAAGCGGTCAATTTTATTGATAACCAAAAGGGGCTTCAAGTGCTCGGTCCACGTCTGCCGAAGAACAGTTACTGTCTGACTGCATACCCCTTCAACCGCATCCACCAGAACTAAGGCACCATCACATAATCGTGAAGCGGTTGAGACCTCACTACTGAAGTCAACGTGGCCAGGCGAGTCAATCAAATTGATCAAAAATTCCTTCTGGAGTGGGCCAACATCAGGGGAGGAGCGGCGGAGCATGGAGAAATAGAGAGATATGGCGGAGGATTCCATGGTGATTCCTCGTAGTTGCTCATCTGGCCGAGAGTCCAGGTATCGTATCTTTCCAGCGAGCTTTGGGGAGATGATGCCATTGGTGGCAATGAGTGCATCGGTGAGAGATGTTTTGCCATGATCCTAGGACGTTAGACTATACTCAGGTAAGTGACCAAAGGAAACTCACGACGTGTGCAAGGATGCAGATCTGATAATTCTTCTATCAGCACTTGGCCCACATGTTCGACGACAGTAGACGCACATTTCGGATTTCATCTGCATTGCGCTGTAGGGCAACCAACTTCTCCGGATTAACGACAGGCATCTTGTGAGGGATATAATCTGCTCATGCCAGTCGTCAAGACTGATAACTTCATTGGAACAACTATAAAGCGCAATTTCCGTCGCACATGAAAATTGTGATTCATCAACACCAATGAGATTTTGTGCCCTATCATGAGCTACCAGCCAACCATGGAAGTTACCAGCGCAGTCAGAGATGTTTGGATCGAGTGGCTCTGTATAGGAAGGAATACCGCATTGGCCGCTTCCTCCACTGCATCGAAACTAAAAATATATGATCCCTCACAACAAAGATAGAAGACTCAGTGGAGAGCTTCTGACTGGGGGCATGAAAGGCATGGTTTCAGGTGGGCCGATTGGCTGTCGTTCAGTAGTTTCAGTTAAAGGCGACCCCTGGAGAAACAAGCTGCGGCATGGCGTAGGTCAAAGGGTCCAGGCGGGTGCAGCGGGGAAGTGGAATTCATTCGTGGGGCGATCAGCAAGAGCACCACAAAAATGCAACATCTGCAACTTAGACTCCCTCCTCATCTATGCTCCTTCATCAAATGCACATAGGTGGTTCTTGAGATGCACATACACTCGAGCAAAGCATCTGCTCTTTAACAGAATCGTGAGCATCACCACCGTGCATTCACATACCTTAAAAGACATAGAATCCAGCGCCATGGCAGATGTCGCTTTGCCACATGAACCACTGTCGACACAGCCAAAGCAAATTCCGAGAAACAGAATCCCAGACGTGCCCCCACTCTCGTTTGTGCCCAATCCCCAATTCGCTGGTGTACGGAACGGGCACTTGAGTCTGGGATCATTCTCGCCCGTGAATCAGAATGGAAGCTTTGAATTCGATCGGGTCCTCAAGAGTGGAGAGGTGATGAAGCGGACAAGGAAGACCAAAGTAATTCACTCGAGCGTCCAAGCTTGGCTTTGCTAAGACAAACTTATAGCAGTGGAAAAGCTTCTACTTAGTCCTACGCCCAAATCTCCTCTCGATCTACAAAAACTCGTCGGAAGAGCGCTTGCACAAGCAGATTGGTCTATCTGACCTCACTGCTGTTGCATACCTCAAAGACCCCAAGGGAAGACGAGAACATGTCTTTGGCTTGTTCTCACCGGAGAGAAATCATCATTTCCAGGCCAGGGACGAGAAAGACGCTCGCGCTTGGGTCGAGCTCATCAAACGCGAAGCCCGCATAGATGAACAGCACGGATTGCTCCTTGGGAGTTCAGTAGTGACCACAGCGGGTCCAGAGCAGTATTTCCCACCAGGAGATGAAAACGATCGATGGGAACAGGATCGTCTAGGCTCGAGTTCTCCAGAGCCAGTTGAGAAGACCGCTAGACTCTCTACAACGAGGGATGGCATCAGGATACCTGTCATAGGGAGGCCATCTACTGGCAATATAGAATACTCCGGCGATGACCAAGGTCTGAACTCTGACTTTTCCGACACTCCTCCTCCGCAGAGCTATAGCGACCCATCATTCGGCTCATTTGTCCATCGGAAAGTGCGAGGAGTCTCATCAACACCAACCCCTACACAGCCAATATATCCGGGAACCGCACGCAACGCCAGCCAACACAGCGGATTCCACGTCGACCACGACGACGAGCGCGTGGTCTGGCACGGCTACCTTTTATGCCTGAAATCCAAAGGCGGCGTCAGGCAATGGAAGAGGCTATGGGCAGTGCTCCGGCCAAAAAACCTCGCGTTTTACAAGGACGAACAAGAGTATGCCGCCCGTCTCATCATCCCGCTCTCCAACATGATCGATGCTGTCGAGATCGACCCGGTATCAAGAACGAAATTCCACTGCATGCAGATCATTGCGGAGGAGAAGAGCTATCGCTTTTGTGCTCCTAGCGAGGAGGCTTTGGCGCGGTGGCTTGGGGCGCTCAAAAGCCAGCTTGCGCGGAGAAAAAACAATGCGTCGAAGAATGTCAAAGCGCAGTGATGTACACAACCAGCGGATATTTCAGTCGACCCATCCCCCTCGCAGTCGACGTTGCTCGTGGGTGGAAGAGATTTCAGACAACAAGATACAGTTGCTTTTTGCAGCAAAAGCTGTGAGCGATTGCTCTCAAGATCCGAGTTTCTCGTGAGTGGTGATGTAGCTTGCATGTCTACAAAACTACATACACTTCCGGCAAACGCCAGCCTAGTTATCTCAATATCGGGTCAGTGGCCGCAACAAGACCCAAGGGGTACATTGCTGACGATTTATAGATTTTCCCTACGCAAACCCGGGGCCGGGTATTCTATTGGAGGCAATTCTCCGACCTTTCCAAAGTCTTAGCCAGGGGAAATATCCTCGACTCTTGAGAACTTGCTAGTTCCGAACGCGGATATGAACGAAGCCCTAGCAATGATGGGTAGAAACAAGGGAAAACAATTAAAGTTTGATGACTGGACAAACACTCTTCTATTCTCGATCATTCCCAGCTATGTTACAAAACCCATCCAACTCCCTGGGCGCCAGCCGTCTGAGTAGAGATTCGGATGGGAAGTAATAGAAGAACCTGCCTGCAGAATAGCTAGAAATGTACATTTTAAAAAGTTCAATATTTTCAATCCTTACCCGATGATGATGCTCGCCTGTGCAATATGCATCTTGTGAAAACCACCTTTGCTTCATTCAACCCCTCGTCTCGGAATTCCCGCGCTAGGGTGGGACAAAAATATCCCTCCTGCTTTGGTAGATAGTGTTACTTGATGACCCTTGTGACGATACCTGTAGCGACTGTGCGGCCCCCTGTAGATTGTTAATCACGGAGTCAGGATTGCGTTGAACGGTTTTGCAATATACATACCTTCGCGAATGTTGAAGCGCTGCCCGGTTTCGATGGCGACGGGGTTGTATATGTCACACATCATCTCGACGTTGTCGCCCGGCATCACCATTTTCGAGTCGCGGTCTTCGGTGCCTTCGGGCCAGTGGAGGGACGCAGCTTCATCTGTGGCGGGGAGTAACTTTGTGTCAGCTATAGTTCAAAAGATAAAGTATATTCGGAGATTGAAAGTCATGGGCAACGGCTGGTCGTAAACTCACCAGCTGTACGTATGAAGAGTTGGGGACGGTAGTTATCATGGAACCCAGTATGCCGTCCTCCTTCCTCCTTTGTAAGAACATACATTGAGCATAGAAACTGCTTATGCGCCTTTGTGCTCCCAGGCTTGGCAACCACCATCCCTCGCTTCACGTCCTCGCGCTTCACACCACGGAGCAGGAGACCTGAGTTATCGCCGGCACGGGACTCGTCGCAGGATTTCTTGAAGGTCTCGATATCGGTGACTTTCGTCTTTAGGGCCTCGCCCCCTTTACCCACCAGCTCCACGTCACTGTCTTTCTTCAGCGTACCACGTTCCACACGACCCGAGGCTACGGTGCCACGGCCGGGAATGGAGAAGACGTCTTCGATGGACATGAGAAAGGGCTTATCGGTGTCGCGCTCAGGGGTGGGGATCCAAGTGTCTACAGCCGCAAGTAGCTCGTCGATTTTCTGAGCGCCGATCTCGGGTTGGCGACCCTCGAGCGCGCACAGAGCGGAGCCGAGGATAATTGGGGTGTCATCTCCATCGAAACCGTACGTGGTTAGGAGTTCTCGCATTTCCATCTCCACAAGCTCTAACATCTCCTTATCTTCTATTGCGTCGATCTTGTTGACGAAGACGACGATCTTTTGGACACCGACCTGGCGCGCGAGAAGGAGATGTTCTCTTGTTTGTGGCCTATCTCTTGTTAACACCCTCGTACGACCAGAAGGGAATAACTAGTATAACCTACATTTGCCCGTCTGAAGCTGCGACAACGATAACAGCTCCGTCCATGCTTGAAGCACCCGTGATCATGTTCTTAATATAATCGGCGTGGCCGGGACAGTCGACGTGAGAGTAATGCCGTGCTTCCGTCTGATATTCAATATGGGCTGATGCAATGGTGATACCACGCTTTCGCTCTTCAGGCGCCTTGTCAATAGCCCCATATGCTAAGAAGCTTGCCAGGCCCTTCTCGGCTTGTCGTTTCGTGATTGCAGCAGTCAAAGTAGTCTTAAACACCTGTATCAGCAGAAGGCACCATGTATTGTGCTTCGTGAGCAGACCTTGCCATGATCGACGTGACCAATTGTGCCTGATCAAGTCAGCACTCAAGCATCCACACATCAATGGGGGGCGATCTTCTACCAATGTTGACATGAGGCTTCGTCCGCTGAAACACAGTCGCAAGCCCTCGAACTCCATGGGGATCTTTCCCAAAGACCTGCTGCACGGGGTTGGCGCCCCGTTGTTGCCGCAGCGTAAGCCGAGTCGTCCGGAGGAAGGGTGCTAATGATCGTGTAAAAGTTGCCATCTTGATACACGCTGGCACTATCCCAGGGAAAAGAACAGCAAAGTACGAGTGGAGAGAAGGACGCTGGTCTTAAATGGGCTGCTCAAAGGTCTTGGATCATCACCAAAATTTATCTCGCTACTGTACATGATTTCGCCGCAATGCTGAGTCAGCAGCGCTAGCGCTTTTTTGCAGTACCCTACGGATGGTTAATTACCTATGGTCAGGTATGTCAGGTTGAACGAATAGGATGGTGCTTGTTCTTGGCTTGAACGCATGCAAGGCACGAAGTGTGCATGATATCCTAGGCACTATCGTGAACTTGCAAATGACGCTGGTAAGCATAACAGCCACACCTTAGGGGTACCTGAAAGGTGAAGAAAATTCACAGCAACAAAAGTGTGAATTGCGCTCAGTTCTGATCTTAATCTCATAGAGCCTATAATCCTATATGAAACCTCATAAAGAATTAAGAATCACGTTGACGATTCTTTATTAAAAGTAGATTGAAACTGAAACTTATCTGATTTGATTTGATTTGATTTGAATTCATACACTCTTGTGACATCGGTTTAGATTCGACTCATGAGGGAAACTATGCTATGTGTATCGAACGAACAAAATTCTCTGAGGGAGAAAATCGCTCGCCGACTACATGATGACTTCACGCCGTCGAAACAATAAAATTGACACTATGTTACTATCAGTAATGAATCTATAGCTTCTATTCAGCGCGTGACGCTCAAGTAAACTCTTGATGAGAGTGTCTGTGCTGTTTGATTATGACGCATCGTCTTTGCTCTGCTCTTCCTTGACGATATTCTATACAAACGATGTCTCGATTTGATTCTTGATTCGAAGACGAAAGACGTTTTCTTTGCATTCGTGATGCTCGTGATTGTAATTGTTACGATCCTAGCTACGCACCTTCGTTGGTAGCTATGTTGGTGGCTATGTTGATGGCTATGTTGATGGCTATCCTGAGAGCTATCGCCGATCGCTCGCCGCTAGGGCATAGGCTTGTTCCGAAGCCAACCCTATTCAGGGTTAGCTTATGTTCTCCTGAGTCATATAGATAGCCGGCCCTTCCCTTCTAGATACTTTCCTTCCTTAGCATTTATATACTCGTTACATTACACCCATATGACTCGCTCTATGCTGGCCCCTAACAGTAATGTCGAAAACTGTGTTCTCTTGCTCAATGATTGTCATTCATTGAGTCAAGAAATATGTGATGAAAGAAAAATGTGTACGATGAGAAGATAGAGTGTGATTGTATTAGATAATTCTATTCTGCTCTTGATTTAACTTGTGTCACGTAGACGTTGAATAAATTGTTAGTATAAACGTGCAATCACAATCGTTCGATGCATGACTCTGATCGATAGTAGAGAATGCGTTCTGATTGTTCTCATGAACTCTTGATTTTTCACGTAGATAGATGTATAATCTGACGTCAAGTAAAGAAGATGAGCTCAAATTTCTTCAGTATATCAGCGTGATTGACGAGTCACTACTTTTTCGAGCACTGTAGTCACGACTCTCAGACTCATCATCTGAAATGACTATTCTATCTGATATCTTTTCATCAATTACTCGACGACACTGTCGATGTGATGAAGACGTTTCGATATCGACGCAGTCGACAAGTCGCAAATTCTTCGATCACTTGTAGTCACAACTTGTAGACTCTTCATCTGAGTTGTCTTTTTCACTAGTAGTATCTTCTCATCTCTTACTGACATCGACATGTCATTAATCTTCTTCGTAGATCGATTGTGACTGTTAGAGAGAGTGTTGTGTTACGAGCGTACCAAGGCTGTACAAGGCTGAAGCCCTAATCAATTCGCAGTGAACGCTAGCGAGTTCCCTGCGTAATGATTAGGGCTAACCAGCGAGCTAGCCAGGTTTGGCCCAGATATGG